>JABLTO010015503.1_pt1 | contig 16513 bp, 15 predicted proteins | sample 7160091 | NCBI WGS metagenome assembly JABLTO01 (sample SAMN14651225, study PRJNA627086) | human gut metagenome | isolation source: feces | host: Homo sapiens
ATATATAAAATTTTTATATATAATTATTTTACATATTATCAAAGGAGGAATATCTATGTATTATCCTGTATCTGCACTGCTGATAGAATTCCTTATTCTGTCCATTGTAGAAACCCAGGATTCCTATGGATATGAAATCAGTCAGACCGTAAAGATCGCAGCCGATACCAAAGAATCCACCTTGTATCCGATTCTGAAAAAGCTCGAAAAAAATGGTTATCTGACAACTTATTCCCAGGAATACCAGGGACGTAAACGTAAATATTATTCAATCACTGATTCCGGCAAAACCCAGAGGGAATATCTGAAAAACGAATGGGTTGCCTACAGAGACACCATTGACGGAATCGTTGAAGGGAGGATCCGAAATTGACACGAGAAGAATATATGACACAGCTGAAAAAACATCTTCGCAAGCTTCCTTCTCAGGACTATGAAGATGCAGTTGAATACTTTAATGAATATTTCAGCGAGACAGATGCCGAAGGCGAGCAGAAACTGATGACCGAACTTGGTTCCCCGAAAAAAGCCGCCGCAGACCTGATCTCCAATCTTCTGGACAAAAAAATCCGGGAAGAATCCGAAACAAAGAAAACACCATCCAGATCCACCTTACGCATCGCAGTACTGGCACTGTGCGCAGCGCCTGTTGCAGGTCCCCTGCTGGCTGCCCTGCTGGCAGTACTTCTGGCTGCCGCGATCACTGTACTGTCTGCAATTTTCTGTGTATTTGTTTTTGCCTTCTGCGTACTGGTCGTCGGAAGCAAACTGCTTCTGAGAGGGATTGTTGCAATTCCATACTCTATTTCCGGCGGATGTATGATCCTGGGAACCGGTATATTTGGAATCGGTGCAGCGATCCTGCTCTGTATCCTTGGCATTTATCTGTGCAAATGGATCGGACTTCTTTTCATCAGGATTGTTCAGCATTTTACCAGAAAGAGAGGTAACTGAAAATGAACAGAACAACAAAGAAATTTCTCATAGCAGGTACTGTTTTATGTGGTGCAGGCCTGATCATATTCGGTGCCGGGGCCCTTACCGGAGGAAAAAAATACGTTGCGACTGCAGATCTGAATGTAATCAGTGGTGATGCCACTCTGCTTTCGAATGACAATCACGCTATTCTGGAAAAAACTGAACTCGACAGTTTTTCTCAGGTAAATGCAGACCTTCGCAACATTGACTTCAATGTCGAACCGTCCTCAGATGATAAATTTTATATTTCTTATAATATAGAAACTACAGACGGACTTCTTCCGCTTTCTTATCAGGTATCCGAAGATGGCACATTGAATATTGCAGAATCCCAGGGAAATTCTTCGTCTTCCTATATTCATATAGATATTAATTTCCTTCAGATGATGCTTGGACAGACCAGCGTAGTTGAAAATGTCAATCAGGCGACACTGTATATTCCCAAAAATCAGAAACTCGATTCTTTTTCCTGCAGAATGGGCGATGGATATCTCAATATAAACACTCTCGACTGCCAGAATATGTCCCTTTCTGATGATTACGGAGACATCTCCCTGAAAAATCTGGACATATCCAAAGGAAAAATCACTTCTTCCGACGGTGATATAAGTATCAGGGACAGCCTCCTCAGAAACACTTCTGTTCAGGCTGATTACGGTGACTTAAACCTGAAAAATACCAGCTGCACTAACGGTGAGATTCATCTTTCCGACGGAGATCTTACAACTGCCACAGCTTCCTTCTCCGGCCAAAACACTATTGACAGCAGTCTCGGAGATATTACTCTTGGTATTTCTGCAGATAACCTGAAACAGCTCTCCATAAACGCCTCAACCTCTCTGGGAGATCTGAATATTCCGGATTCCCTGGAAGGAACCTCAACAGGAAGTGATGATTTAACTACTTACAGCAGAACTACTGATTCCAAAAATCTCCTGACTGTCACTTCCTCTGACGGTGATATCAGTATCTCTTCAAAATAAAGGATTGCGATATGGATAAAATTAATTCAGTAAATCAGAAATCTCTGCCTGAACGTACGGCAGATGCCATTGTTTCCATGCTCCACATGGAAAATTATAAAGCCGGTACCAAACTTCCCAATGAACTGCAGATGGCACAGCGTTTTGAGGTAAGCCGGTCCACCATACGTCTGGCAGAACAGTTTCTTGCCAGACAGGGCATACTTGATATCCAGAGAGGCGCCGGAACCTTTGTTTCCTCAAAGCTCGGTGTTTCTGACGATCCCCTTGGTTTTTCTCTTGTATATGATAAGAAAAAACTTACCAGAGATCTTCTTGAACTGCGTATCATGATCGAACCCAAAGCTGCTGCCCTAGCAGCGCAGAATGCCCGACGAAAAGACTGTGAACTACTTTTTACACTCTGTGATGAACTGGACAGTATCGTTCACTCCGGTGAAAATTATATAAAAAAAGATATGGAATTTCACCAGGCAGTTGCCAACTGCAGCGGAAATACCGCCATACACAATCTTATCCCATATATACACCAGATGCAGGCACTTTACGACAGCGTAGCCGGTACACGCCGCCCTCGCGAAACGATTCCCGAACACCGTGAAATTGCCATTGCCATCTCCCGTCATAAAGGTGTGGACGCATACAATGCCATGGAATACCATCTTATCAGTATACGAAAACGCATCGGAAAAGAATAAATACAGCAGACAAATTTGTCTGAAATTCATCAAAAAGCCACCGAATTAATTCTAAAAACAGAGGTCATGTTGCGGTGGCTTTTTTATGTTGTTAAGATATGTTTATCCAAAAAACAAACACAAAGAACTTCAAAATACAAGTTTCAAAATTTGTCTGAAAAACACAGACAGAGAAAGGATGACATATCATGGAAAAAATCGTACTGGACAGCGCAATTAAATTCGGAGCAGGACGTTACCGTCAGGAAAAAGGACTCCTTGAACAATGTGGAAAAGAAATCGCCCGCTTCAGCAAAAAAGCATTTCTCGTAACAGGCCCGAGAGCATTTGAAGCTGTAAAAGACCGTCTTCTTCCGGGAATCAGAGAAGCCGGCGTAGATTATGTTGTAGAAATTTACGATGGTGTATGCAGCTATGAAGCAGCCAGAGAATATGCAGACAAATGTCTTGCTGCAGGATGTGATGAGATCGTCGGTATCGGCGGCGGAAAAATCATGGATTTTTCAAAGGCTGTGGGAGAAACTGCAGGTCTCGGAACCGTAAATATTCCTACTTCTATTGCCACCTGTGCCGCTTTCACTACCATGAGTGTCATGTACACCCCGGAAGGTGCCAAGAAAAACTGCTGGCGTTTTGAACACGAAATCGATGCTGTTCTTGTAGATATGGAAACAATTGCCCAATGTCCGATCCGTTATGCAGCTGCCGGAATTCTGGATGCAATGGCAAAAAAGATAGAGATTCAGAACGGTAAGCCTGTAATGACTCTTGATGATAACAAATTCGATCTTTTTACAGCCTATAAAATGGCAGAATATACTTACGATGTTCTGGAACAGTACGGTCCTGCTGCCATAGAAGATATCCGTCATGGAAAAGTTACCAAAGCTGTTGAAGACGTTACTTTTATTAACATAGCTGTTACCGGTGTGATCGCTAACATTACCAAAAGCTTCAGTCAGTCTGCTCTCGGTCACATGATGTACGATGGCGTAAGAACTTTCTTCACACAGGAAGCCAAAGATGCCCTTCATGGTGAGATTGTAGCAGTCGCCCTGTTCACCCAGCTTTATTATAATCAGCTCAGTGACAAAAAAGACCAGCTGAAAGAATTTATGCGTGGTATGGATATGCCTCTTACACTCGAAGAACTTGGTGTTCCATGCACAGAAGAAAATCTGAAGATTCTTGAGGATTATCTCATTGATTCTCCTTATGTTGATCCTTCCCCGGAAAGCCTTGCAAGGCTTCACGAGGCAATGAAACAGATGAAATAATTCTTGAAATAACCAATAGTAAAGGCCCTTTCTGTACAAAATGATTTCACTACAGAAAGGGCCTGTTTATTTATGTAAGTATCAGTCTGAAATGCAGTTGATTGCTTCTACTGTTTTTGCATATTCTGCCTCTACTGCTGCCAGCATATCTTCATAACCATCGATTTCTCCACCACGAAGTTTCTCTGTAAGTACTTCACTTGGTTTATAAAGATTATCAAATCCCAGATTCAGGCAGATTCCCTTTAATGTATGTGCCGCTCGAAAAGCTTTTTCTGCTTCTCCTGATGCCAGTGCATCTTTCAGATCCTGAAAACTTGCATCACCCAGAAATTTAACCGCAAACTTCTTTATCAGAGCTTCACTTCCCAGTCTCGACAGCAAACCATCATAATCTGCGCCCATTTTTTCATAACATTCTCTTACTGTCATCGTATTTTCTCCTCTCACTCATCATATATTTCATGAAGTTTCCAGTTCTGCCCCCCCGGGAGATTCTGCCGCTGAAGATATTTCTCTTTTTACATCTTCTGACATTTCTTCCACAAGACGGCTGTTTACCTGTTCATATTCTTCAATATCCTTCATAATCTTGTTTTTAAGGATGAAGTTCTGCTTATCATCATAATCTGCTTTTACATTTTCCTGCAGCTTGTCTTTTATTTCGGCCAGACACTCCAGCAGAATCGGATTAAATGCACCCTGCTTACCCTGAATAACAGCCTCTATTGCTTCTTTTTCCGAAACAGGACTTCCTGTCTTTTCTCCGCTGATAAGTCTTTCATAGGCATCTGCCAGAGATACAACCTGTGATGCTATTGGAATTTCTTCACCGACAAGCCCGTCCGGATACCCCTTCCCATCATATCGTTCATGATGCCATCTGCATATCTGGTATGCATATTTCACAAGATCCTCATCCTTATATACCCCCATGTTTTCCATCATGGAAGCTCCAATCAGTGTATGTCTTTTTGTTATATTTCTTTCTTCTCTGGTTACTTTATTTTTTTTATTGAGGATCCTGTCATCAATTCCTATCTTTCCAATGTCATGCAACGCGGAAGCATTAATGATCAGGAGTCTGTCAGACCAGGACAGTTCATATTTATCTGTCTTCTGGACCAGCTTTTCGAGAAGTAATCCCGTAATAGTACTTACATTTAGGACATGTACCTCGCTTTCACCATTATGAAACTCAAGAATCTGATTAAGAATACCTATCATCATCCGGTTATTCTTTTCTTTTTCGTATATCTGACTGGTAATAAGCGTGATCAGGCGTCTCTGTTTCGCATATAACTTAATTGTATTAACTGCTCTCTGCCGTACAACCTTTGCATCAAAAGGACGGTTGATATAATCTGCTACGCCCATTTCGTAGGCCTGACGCACTGTTGACGCCGAATCCTCACTGGATATCATAATTACCGGAATATCACTGATCCACTCATACTGGTTCATATACTCCAGAACAGCAAATCCATCCATGACCGGCATTACAATATCAAGCAGAATAAGCGAAATCTCCTGTCCACGCTCTTTCAGTATATCTACACAGATCTGACCATTAACAGCTTCAAGTATCTCAAAGTTCTCACCCAGAATTTCTGCAAGAATCGCCCTGTTCATTTCTGAATCATCGACAATAAGTATCTTTTCTTTTTTGAAATCTGCAGCTTTCTGAGCTGCCATCTCCTCCATAGACTGTCTGCTTTCTGTCTCCGTGACAACCATATTTTTTCGGTTTTTTGCCTGGTACATATACTGGTCAGCTCTTCGGATTGCTGATTCTATCGTTTCACTTCTTGTAAGTACTCCACCTATACTCACAGAAATCCGGAGTCTGTTGTATCCAGGAACACTTTCAGAATGAATATTCTCCTGGATCTGTCTGAGTTTTTTAGCAAAAACGTTTTCGACAATATCCGGCATTACCAGAAGAAACTCATCGCCTCCATAACGTACCAGCAGATCTGTTTTACGAATGCATCTTCGTACTACCTTAACAATCGTATTCAGCACCTGATCGCCTGCATCATGTCCATATGTATCATTATAAATCTTAAAATCATCAAGATCGACCATTGCCACACCGGCTGATATGATTTTATTCTTTAATCTGTCCTCGTAATACCTTCTGTTATATGCGCCTGTAAGAGCATCTGTATACAGTTCCCTGTCATATCCTGTAAGTTTCTTAATCAAGGCTTCTCTGCCCTCATTATCTACAACTGCATCTTCATCCAGTTCACTGACCATCTCCATAACATACGGATTACCGTCAATTTCCAGATACCTGGAAATCACCTGATATATTTTTCCTTCCAGAAATTCAAGCTTTGTTTTCTGCGACTTTTCAAGAAACGCTTTCCGTGAAGTGCAGTTTTCACAACGATGGCTTTTTTTCCAGAAAGCAAAACATTTACATTCTTTTGGTGAACAAACGTCACCTGTCGGTATGGCATCTGCCTCCAGAAGACGCACGATTGTAAAGATCTTCCGGAGGTCTTTCTGCATTTCCTCCGCTTCCTGCTGTGTCATTGCATAATCTGGTTTCATGTAATATTTTTCCTTCCATACAACTATACATTTTATTATAGCATCATAAATTTTTTACGTAAAGAAATTTACCCGCAAAATCCAGACTATATTTGTTATATTTGTTACCGCTAACGGAATGAACAGTAATTTATCTTTTTCTGATTCTTTTCTGTTTTCTGATTTTTCTCAGTTTTCTTCGGTATCTCTGAATACATACGAGAACAAAATATGCCACCGCACACAGAACTACAGCAATTATAATACTTCTGAAAATATTTCCCGTAATATACGAAACTGTAGATTCATCTTGTTTTATCACATCCAGATCAATATCTTCTGATACTTCTTCTTTATCTTCCGCAGCATTCTTTTCTTCTTCCTTTTTTGCATCTGCTGCTTCAAATCCATAATCCAGCAGTCTGATCGTATCCTCATAATGCGTCATATCGCTTTTCAGCACCACTGCGAGAATTTCCTTTCCATCTTTTCGGGCAGCCGTTACAAGGGTATTTCCCGCAGCTGACGTATAGCCGGTTTTTCCTGCAAAAGCATAGCCATAGGAATACTCATCGCCATTTAGAAGCTGATGTTCCATCTGCAGTGTAATCCCGTCCGGATTATTTAGCGTAGATGCAATACGGTAATCTTTTACAGAGGCCACTTCCCTTACTGTCTCATTCTGAAGTGCTGCTCTTGCAATCACTGCCATATCTGCAGCAGTTACCTGCTGCTTTTCATCATTTAATCCGGAAGGATTAACAAAATTAGAATCTTTACAGCCAAGCTTTTTTGCCTCTTCATTCATATATTCCGCAAATTTTTCATTACTCCCTGCCACATATTCTGCCAGCGCATTCGCTGCCTGATTGGACGATTCCAGAATCATGGCATACATACAGTCTTTTACTGACAGCTTGTCTCCCGCTTCCAGAAGAAGCGGATTTCCACTTCCCTGTTCCACATCATATATCGCATCATGGGAAAAAATCACTGTATCGTCCAGGTTCCCCCTTTCAGCTGTCACCAGCGCTGTAAGGAGTTTCACAATACTTGCAGGATAAAATTTCTCTGATTCATTTTTCTTATATAAAATATTACCGTTGTCCATATCTATTACAACAGCCGCCTGCGATTCTATCTGAGGTTCTGTCACTGGTTGTGCATAAACATTTCCGCACAGAAAAAATCCCACAATAATTCCGGTCAGTACTCTGTATTTTATTTTCATTTTTATATGTTCACTTTCTGTTTCTTTTATGTCTTTAGCTTATCCATGATAACGCATTTTTAAGCTTCGACATCATATCATATTTTCTTAATATATATGTAATTTAATCTTAACATATAATTGTGAGTAAATTATGATATTGTCAGGAAAGGTCTGGAAACTGTTTTCCCGTGAACAGTAATATGATTTCTTTGTGAAAATACAAAAATCAGGTAGAACAATTAAAAGGTCTGTGGTAATCTATCTTTAGAACAATGCTGAACAGTCAGTAATGCATACTGTTCAGAAAGGAGAACTTATTATGCTTCAGGATGATTATATACTGCGCCAGATTCGTGAAATGGTGCGTGCAGTTATGAAAATGTTATTTAATGTAAATGCACCGGAACTTACCCCCGATGTAATTGAAGACGCAGAAGCCAGAACTGTTCTGGAAAACCTGCTGAGTCTTCTGGAGGACGGCAGCATAGATGAAGCCGAAAACCAGCTGTATGAAATGACCTGTGACGGTGACCGCCAGAATCTGGAGATCGGCCTCATTTTTTACTATGTTCTTAACGGAAAATCTGATGAATTTCTGGAAGAAAATAATTTCAGCCGTGAAGAAATCATGACTGGTATCCAGGATCTCGCCGACCGTTATAATTTAAGTGGTATTGCGGAAGCATTTCGTACGGATGTACTGTAAAAATGATCCCTGCTGTATGCATGACAGCAGGGATCATTTTTCACTGTTTTATTTTGTCTGTTCAACCTGGATTTCCCCAAGATTTTCCTTTGTTGCGATTTTATATGGCATACGGATATATTTATCATCTATCAGCTGATATTTTTTCGGGAGTTTCGTTCCCATTGTAAGTGAATACGCCAGCTCCAGCATTCCACTTGCCTGTCCTCTCGCATCATTCAGAACAGTTCCCAGCATTTCTCCCTTTTCTACTGCTTCCAGTCCGACAGTAGTTCCATCAATTCCCAGAACTGCAGGCCAGTTTTCTGAACTATTTTCCATGCCTGCTGTTTTTAGTGCATCAATGGCTCCCAGCGCCATATCATCATTATTTGCAAGAACCACCTCTATTGAATTTCCAAATTCTTCCAGGAACTGTTTCATCTTATTTGCAGCCTGATCTCTGTTCCAGTTTGCAATTTCATCAGAAAGTTTCTCGACAGTATATCCGTTTTCCGTTATTTCCTGAATAACTGTCATGCTTCTGATCAAAGAATCATTATGACTGGCTTCTCCTTCCAGCATAACATACTGAAGAACACCATCATGATTTCTGTCTATTTTATCAAAATTTGTCTCGCATTCATTAACCAGAATATCTCCCTGAAGTTTTCCTGACTCATAAGCATCTGCACCTACATAATACAGTTTGTCCCATCGTTCAAGATCTTCTTTCACAAGCTCCCTGTTAAAGAAAATCACTGGTACATCACTGGTCTTTGCTTTTTCAATGATAGAAGATGCATCTGTCCTGTCAACCAGATTGATACACGCTATATCCACTCCATCTTCAATAAAAGAATCCAGCTGACTGTTCTGCATGAGCTGATTCTGTTCTGCATTCTGTATTTCCAGAGTAATGGAAATTCCCCAGTCTTTCTCTTTTTCTTTTACATAAGACTGAAACTGTGACATCAGTTCTGATATAAAAGTATCATACTGATCGTAGACACTTATTCCTATTGTCATGTTTTTGGGCTGTTCTTCCACAAAATTATTCTGCATTCCACAGCCGCCAAGCGCTGTCATCACTGACATAACTGCCAGTACACTGATATATCTTTTTCTTTTCAATTTGCCCCTCCGGATTATGTGTTTGGAAACAGAAGCCGCTCATTCTCATATTCATACAGCGTATCTTTTGTCACCAGTTTATGTCTGATCTCCACATTATTATCAACCCAGTTTTTACTACGCCTGTCAACAAGGCATTGTAACCCTTCATACCCCATCTTGAATTCATTCTGATATGCCAGCATATGAAGATTTTCGTTATCAAGAGCAGTTACTGTCTGACCTGTATTTCCAATACCATAAATCAGAACTTCCCTGCCATTTTTTTCATAATTACTTTTTTCAGAAAGCCATGCTGCTGCTGCTTCCTGTGTAGCATATTTATCCAGTGCAACAATGTAACTGCCACACTTTGAAAACAGCGTTCCTATAAACAGGCTGAGACTATAGTCTCCGCTGCCTCTTGTAAATGTCTCTGTCTCTATATCTGAACTATCCTTTTTCAACGCATCAACAAGTCCCTCATAGCGAAGCCGGACACTGTCCCTTTCCATATATTCACAGATAACTGCTACTCTGTGATCATCCTGCCGTTTTTTTATATCTTGCAGCAATGCCTCCCCCAGTTCATATCCCATCTGATAATCATCTGTACGCACGACCGGATATTCATTTCCTGCCCCTGTCTCAACAAACAGAAGCGGCACAGAAAAAGACATCCCTCCAAGTTCTTTTCTCAGGGCTTCACTGTCAGAAGCTGCCACAAGAATTCCTGCCGACCCTGCATCAATCTCCTTCTGAATTGCAGCTGCCTGATCTGATGCTGTATCTTCTCTTCCCATATAGACATAGTTTACTTTGATATTCAGGTCTTTTTCAGCCTGGCTCATTCCGTCTGCAAGAGTTTCCCATTCGTTATCTGTATGTTCATAGAGAACAACCGAATAATTTTCCGGTTTCTGTGGGCTTTCTGTAGAAATTCCGTAAGCATAAACTACCATCAGTACTATCATCAACACACAGATGACTGCCCATATTCTCCAGTGCACTCTTCGTTTCATCGCTTGTCACCTCCGGCTTCGCTGACCACATCCTCGGTTTTTGGAAGGTGAATCCTTATGATTGTTCCTTCATCCGGCTCGCTCTCTATCTGCAGTCCATATGTTTCACCAAAATACAGCTGAATTCTCTGGTGTACGTTTCGAAGACCGATTCCAGAACCTTTGCTTCGTACTTTCGGCTCTTCTGTCAGAAGTCCGGCTACCTGTTCTTCCCGCATTCCGAGTCCGTTATCCTCAACCTCAAAATACAGATCATTTTCTCTGGTATATGCACGGATATATATTTCTCCATCTCCGTCCATATATTCCATTCCATAATAAATGGCATTTTCGATCAGCGGCTGCAGAATCAGTTTAATTGTTTTATATTTTTCAATATCTTCTTCAATCTCAAAATATGATATAAATTTGTTTTTATATCGGTATTTCTGAATATCCAGATAACTCCTTGCATGCTGCAGTTCTTCGCCCACGGTAATAATATTTTTCCCCCTGGAAAGACTGATCCTGAACAGTTTTCCAAGAGCCTGTACCATTGCCACAGCATCTTCATACTGCTCACTCTCTACCATCCACATGATAGAATCCAGTGTATTATAAAGAAAATGCGGATTAATCTGAGACTGCAGTGCATCCAGTTCGCTTTTTCGTTTTTCTTCCTGTTCCTTTACAATATCGTCCGTCAGCTTGCGGAGCTGTTCCACCATAGAAAGTATGGTCTTTCCAAGATGCTGGATCTCAGGCGGACCTCCAATATAAATTTCCGGCTCCTTATCCACTCCGATTCCTTTAAGAGAATCTTCCAGTTTTTTCATTGGCCTTGCCACCCGGACTGCCACAAACTGGTTTGCAAAAATCATCAGAAAAATTGACAGCGACAGCATGATTCCTGCCACAATTCTTGTTCTGTTTGCATTCTGATAAAATATTTTTTTCGGAGTAACACTGACAATTTTCCACCCTGTGTAGCCTACAGTCTTCACAATGACTGTTCTGTCTTCACCCTGAAAAGTCTCATCATAGACTCCATCATCGTACTGGCTTGCTGTTTTATTATTTTCCTTCATCATACTGGAAAATATAAGATTCTGTTTCGGGTGATAAATAATATCTCCATCACTGTTGATCAGATATACATAGCCCAGTCCCTGACTGTTCACCTTCGTGAACAGCTGGCGGATACCACTGAAATTCATGTCTACAAGAAGAATTCCTCCTGACATCCTGCCACGGTTAGTGAGTTCTACACCACGGCTCAGAGATACAACCCAATAATAACGTCCACTGCTGTTTTCAAAGATATTCTCAACATGAAGTTCTGAAAAATGGAGGTTCTCCATCTGATTTTCAGCACTTGTAAACCACTTCTGACTGCCAAGATCAACGTTTTTCTTGAGTGTTCCAACAGGTGCAGCCCCCAGAAGGCTTCCTTCTTCATCAAAACATGCCACGCTTACCAGATTGTCTTTATTTGATTCATATAGAAGATTCAGTTCCTGGCTGATATTGTCCTGACCCAGATCTACTTTTTTGATAACATTATAATACATGGCATCTGAAATACGCATCATGGATCTCAGGTAGTTATTAAGGTTGATCTCCACCTGATCGATCAGCTGCCTGCTGTCTTTTCGCACCATTTCTTCTGTTGCATTGCCATAGCTCTGAAGCAGAAAACCGCCGATAAATACCATTCCTACCAGAGCAACCAGTGTAAATGATACTGATATTACAAACTGGAGTCCACGGCTGTTCATATATTCTGCAAGCTGTTTCCATTTCTTTTTTATAAATTTCATAGACAGTTATACTTTCTCTGCTGTTTGGTAATATGATCTTTCAGGACTGTTTTCTCTCTTCTTCACTGAGACTTGTACGGTATTTCGAAGGTGAGATCCCGTACTGTTTTTTGAAAACATAACTGAAATAATTAGGTTCGGTGTATCCCACTGCCTCTGCGATCACATATGTCTTATCTTCTGTAGTACGAAGCAGTTCTACTGCATGTTCCAGACGTATCTTGGTAAGATATGCCACGAATGACATTCCGACTTCTTTTTTGAAAATAGTAGAGAAATAGGCTGCCGTCACATTCAGATAACGGCAGAGACTGTCTGCCGAAAGATCATTTTCACTGTAATGTTCTTCTATGTACGCCCGTGCCTGTTCCGTCAGCCTTGCAGTGGAATCTCTTCGTTCATGGCGAAATGTGTGCCGCAGGTTAGTGCAGACTTCCTGCAGCCACCCTTCCAGATCTTCTATGGAAATATATTTATAAAGTTCCTGCCAGGAACCGCTGTGTTCTCCGAATATCTGCTTCGTGTGAAGTTTATAGGAACGCCCTATCTTTACGAGTTCTGTAAGAAGCTCCATAAACAGAAGCTGATACTGGCTTGGTGAGATTGAAGTCTTCCTGATATTATTCATAAAATCAGCAATTGCCGCATCTGTTTCTTTCCGGTCGCCAACTTTTACTGCATGGATCAGATTCTGAAAATCATATTCTGCCGGTGAAATGGAATCCTTCAGACTTGGTTCAATATCATGTATATATATTACCTGTCCACCGCCCAGTATCGTGTGATATTCTAGAGCATTTACTGCCTCCTGATAAGAAGTTCTCAGTTCTTCAACCTGATCACATGCAAGCCCGACTGCCGCAGTAACCGGTATCTGAAGCACTCGTGCACTCATCTTACATATCTGATCCAGATGGTAAAGAACTTTATCCATTTCTTCTTTATCATGAAGCATAAATACAAAAATAACCTGATCCAGGAATAAAGTACTGTAAAAATCCACACGTTCTCTCAGATAATCCTGCGCCATTTCTTTAAGTGGAAGTGTCATAAACTGACTATTTTGCCCCATATCCTCTCCCGGACCTGATTCCGGATAAAGAATACTGACTACATAACATGAAGCATCCAGCTTCATCTCGTATGTCTCCATCATACTTCTGATACGGTCTCCTGAAATCCGTCCTTCCAGGATTCCCATCATCAACTGTTCTCTCATTGCCGGAAGACTCTTACGATAATACTCTGACAGTTTGTTAAGATTCCTGTATTCACTGAATTCCTGATCAAGTTTTCCCTTTATTCTGGTAAATACTTCTGTCATATCTTTTGCACTGATAGGTTTCAGAAGATATTCCTCAGCCTCCAGATGCACCGCTTCCCTTGCAAACTCAAAATCATCAAATCCCGAATAAATGACTACTTTCATATTACGGTAATTTTCCTTCAGCTTACGACACAAAGTCAGTCCATCCATATAAGGCATTTTAATATCTGTCAGCACCACATCTATATGAAGCTGTTCCGCCAGTTCCAGAGCCTCCTGCCCGTTCTCGGCAGTACCGGCAAGACAAAAGCCAAGCGCCTCCCAGTCAATTTTCCTCTTCATAGCCTGCAGCACATCCGCCTCATCATCAACCAGCAACAAATTATACATTTCCATAGCATTCACCTTTCCATGTTGTTATCACAAGTATACCATGAATTCTATCTTTTCTATACAAAAAAAGAACAGGTAAATTATAAATTTTACCCATTCTTTTTATTATCTTCCCCATATCAAACCCCTGAACCTTTTTCATCCAGCGTGGCCAAACAGGGGGAGGCTGAGGGGGAGATTCGGCCTTCGAAACTGTGAGATTCTCCCCCTCAGGTTTCCTTCCGCAACTGTGAGATTCTCCCCCTCAGAGTTTTTACTTCTTAGCAATATATTTACGAATATCCAGTGCGATCGCAACTACGATTACGACACCCTGTGCAATATACTGGTAGTTTGTATTTACTCCCAGGAACTGCAGAGAAGATTTCAGAAGTTCGAATACTGCTACACCGATGATAACACCGGATACTTTACCGATACCACCGTTTACAGATACACCACCGATGGTGCAGGCTGCGATAGCTTCAAGTTCGTATCCCATACCCATGTTAACACTTGTACCACCGGATTTTCCACCAAGAAGGAAACCGGCAATTGCATACATAGCTGCTGCTGTTGTATAGATGATGATCTTTGTTTTCTTTGTATTAACACCAGATACTTCTGCTGCAACCTCATTTCCACCGATTGCATACATATATTTACCATGACGGGTATAATTATAAATGAACCAGAAAATAGCTGCTGCAATTACAAGATAAATAAACAGAACCGGAATTCCGGCGATTTTTCCCTGTGTAACTGAAATATAGTCTGCACGATATCCACCGATCGGAACGGAGTTTGTGATAACAAGTGCAATACCATAAATGATCAGCTGCATACCCAGAGTTCCGATAAATGCAGGAACCTGAAGATAGGAAATAACAATACCATTGATAAGACCAAATACTGCACAGATTGCAATAACGATCAGAAGAATAACCCATACATTAAGCTGAGGAAAGTTCGGCCATACTTTACCAGGTGCATCAGGTTTCTGAAGCATGATACCAGCAAGGCAGGCACTTAAACCAACTGCACGACCTGCGGAAAGGTCAGTACCCTTTGTGATCAGACAGCCGCTGACACCGAGAGCGATGATAACACGCGGAGCTGCGTTGATAGCCAGGTTTAAAAGGTTTCTTACACTACGGAATGTAGGTACTGTGATTCCTACGTAAATAACCAGGATCATCAGAAGTATGATGATACCATTATCCAAAAGAACTTTTTTGAGATCGAATTTCTTTGATTTTTCCATTCTATTTTCCTCCTTCACTTAGAACTGTGTAGCAAAATGCATGATGTTTTCCTGTGTAGCTTCAGAACCTTCAACTTCACCTGTGATCTTACCATTACACATAACCATGATACGGTTGGAAACACCTATCAGTTCCGGCATCTCTGATGAGATCATTATGATTCCCTTGCCCTGTTTTGCCAGTGCGATCATAATCTGATAGATTTCATATTTCGCACCAACGTCAATGCCTCGGGTAGGTTCGTCCATGATCAGTACATCCGGATTGTTTGCCAGCCAGCGTGAAATGATTACTTTCTGCTGGTTACCACCTGACAGCGACTGAATAAGCGTTTTACTGCTTGGTGTCTTGATGCTGAGTTTTGCTACATTATCCTGAACAAGATCTTCTATTTTCTTTGTGTTCAGTTTGATTCCTGCTTCAAGATAATGGTCAAGTGAAGCAATAGAAACATTGTCTGCAATGGAAAGACAGCCAAGAATACCGGAACCACGGCGGTCCTCAGTGATCATTCCAATACCGTTACGAATCGCATCCTGCGGCCGTTTGATATCCAGTTTCTTTCCATTCAGTTTAATTTCGCCTTTGGTTATATGACGAATACCGAAAATGGCTTCCATAAGTTCTGTTCTCTGTGCGCCTACCAGACCACCGAAACCGAGGATCTCGCCTCTTCTCAGCTTGAAGGAACAGTCCTTAAAGGAATTGTCGTGAATACTTGTAAAATCATTTACTTCCAGAAGTACATCTCCCGGAGTATTATCCAGTGGCGGATAAATATTGGTAAGTTCACGTCCAACCATCTGTTTTACGATTTCATCATCGCTGATATCTTTCATTTCCCAGGTGCCTACATAGCCACCATCTCGCATGATCGTGATATCATCGGAAATTTTACGGAGTTCTGCCATTTTGTGAGAAATGAATACAAAGGAAACACCTCTGTCGCGAAGATCGCGTACAATACGGAACAGTGCTTCTACTTCATTATCTGTAAGTGAAGAAGTAGGCTCATCAAGAATAATAAGTCTTGCTTCCTGTGACACTGCCTTTGCGATTTCTACGGACTGCATCTGAGAAATGGAAAGTTCGCCCAGTTTTCTCTTCGGATCAAATGGCATCTTTACATTCTCAAGCCATTTTTTTGCTTCTGCATTCATTTTTGCATGGTCAATAACTTTCAGTGGTCCCACTGATTTGGTCGGATAACGGCCCAAATACATGTTTTCTGCAATTGTTCTTTCCGGTCCCTGTGCAAATATCTCCACATATGGTCCCTTATTACTGACATTTCCATGGA
>JABLTO010184092.1_pt1 | contig 16507 bp, 15 predicted proteins | sample 7160091 | NCBI WGS metagenome assembly JABLTO01 (sample SAMN14651225, study PRJNA627086) | human gut metagenome | isolation source: feces | host: Homo sapiens
GCTGCTTTATCCCATATTACCAACAGAAGAAACGATTTCAGGGCGAATGGCATATCCAGGAAAGAATCCTCTTTCCCGGGTATGTCTTTTTAATTGCTCAAAATCTGGAATGTCTGTCCGAAAGTCTCAGAAAAGTCATCGGAATGACCAGGCTGTTGGGAACAGGGGAAGATATCATTCCATTATCTCAGGAAGAAGTAAACCTGCTTCTGAAACTGGGAAAGGAAGAACAGTTAGTAGCCATGTCCACAGGGATCATAGAGAGTGATCAGGTAAGAATACTTACAGGTCCGCTTCAGGGCATGGAAGGCTGTATCAGAAAAAATTGACAGACATAAAAGAAAAGCCCGCGTTTCCGTAGAAATGTTCGGAAGGAGTGTAGACATGGAGGTCGGGCTGGAAATTATTTCAAAAGTTACACAAGAGGAGTTTATGAATGGAAAAGAAAAACAAAACAACGAAAATACTGATGCATGATATTCCGCTCAGACTGATCAAGGTGCTGAATATTATCTGTCTGACGATTCCCTTTGCCGGATGCTGGTACGGATATTATTCCGGACAGATGAAAGACGGCTTCTATAACAGAGGAAATCTTTTAATGATCGCTCTCTTTATGCTTGTATATTTCCTTTTTGCAAGAATATATAATGCATTTCTAATATCCGTGAACCGGATTTCTGAAATGGTATACAGTCAGGTGCTGGCAGCACTGATTACAGATGGCATCAGTTATCTTATCATTGCACTGCTTGTAAAAGGCTTTCCCAATATCATACCGGGAGTCATGGCCATTGCCGGTCAGATAGTAATGTCACTGATCTGGTGTTTCCTGGCTCATCGCTGGTACTTCAGAAGTTTCCCGCCGCAGAAGACAATGATCGTTTACGATGTCAGAGAAGGAATGGAGAAGCTTATAGATCAGTACGATCTGGAATGCAAATTTGAAGTTACGGAGATTATCCAGGTAACAGATGTCATTAATCATCTCGAAAAACTGAATACCATAGAAACTGTTTTCCTCAGCGGCATTCACAGCCACGAGAGAAACATCATTCTGAAATATTGCATTGAACATCGTATACAGGTCTATGTGATACCAAGAGTGGGAGATGTACTGATGAGCGGAGCACAGAAGGTACATATGTTCCATCTTCCAATGCTGCGCACAGGAAGATACAACCCGCAGCCGGAATACCTGATCCTGAAACGGCTGGCAGATCTGGTGATCGCAGGTATAGCTACTGTCATTCTTTCTCCGATAATGATTATCACAGCCATTGCAATCAAAGCATATGACAGGGGCCCTGTATTCTATTCTCAGATACGTCTCACACAGGACGGGAAGGAATTCGGAGTCCTGAAATTCCGTTCCATGAAAGTAAATGCGGAAAAAGATGGTGTGGCGAGACTCTCAAGCGGAGAAAATGATCCAAGGATCACTCCTGTAGGGCGCATTATCAGAAAATGCAGGATCGACGAATTACCACAGCTGCTGAATATCCTGAAAGGTGATATGACAATTGTAGGGCCAAGACCTGAAAGGCCGTCCATTGCCGCAGAATATGAGAAGGTCATGCCGGAATTCCGTCTGCGTCTGCAGGCCAAGGCAGGTCTGACAGGATATGCTCAGGTTTACGGCAAATACAATACAACACCATATGACAAACTTCTGATGGATCTGATGTACATCAGCCATGCAAATCTGCTGGATGATCTCTTCATCATGTTTGCAACAGTGAAGATCCTTTTCATGCCGGAAAGCACAGAAGGTGTGGCAGAAGGACAGACAACCGCAATGGAAGAGAACACATGCTGTGATAAGGAGGAGAAATTAAACGGATAGCCGTAAGAAAGGGGAATCTATGCCGACAATATCGATTATCACCCCGGCTTACAATTGTGAGAAATATCTGGAGGAAGCTGTGGACAGTGTGCTGTCCCAGACAATGACTGACTGGGAAATGCTCATCATTGATGACTGCTCCGTTGATAATACTTATTCCTGTATGCAGAAACTTGCACAGAGGGACAGCAGGATCCGGATTTTCAGAAATATGCAGAATGCAGGTGCGGCAGCTACAAGAAATTACGGGATCCGTCAGGCAAGGGGCCGATGGATCGCATTCCTTGACAGCGACGACCTGTGGAGAACAGATAAACTGCAGAAACAGATGGAACTTCTGGATAAATATCCGGAAGCTTCTTTTTTATTTACCGGATCTGCCTTCATCGAAGATGATGGCATGACTATAGCCCATACTCTCCATGTACCGGAGAAAGTCAGCCGCCGGAAGTTACTGAGCCAGAATGTGATCTCCTGTTCCTCAGTTCTCATAAAAAGGGAACTGATGCTGAAGCATCCCATGCCGGAAGAAGACGGGATTCATGAGGACTTTGCCACATGGCTGTCTGTCCTTACAGAAGTTCCCCTGGCTTACAGTGTAGATGAGCCTCTGCTGATCTACCGCAGGGCACTGGCATCCAAATCCGGCGAAAAAGGCAAATCTGCCCGCATGAACTGGCAGACCTATATACATGCAGGCATTCCTTTGAGAAAAAGGATTTTCTGCATGGCAGGCTATACCTTTCACGGTTTATACAAATATCAGCAGCTCTGGTGGAGAAGTTACCGTCTGATGATGCGGAAAGAACGCTTCAAGAAGCTCTTTCTTATGGTCATGACAGTAATCCTGCTTTTACTCTGGACCGCAGTCTTCAGCTATGCATGGTTTCATTATTACAACTTCCGGAGAGTCATCGGAAGACGGTATTTCTTCTGGGGCTATGTAACACTGCTGGCACTTTATGCTGCATTAAACCTTCTGATCGGAAAAGTATTCTCCGCATTCCGGGTGATCCATCAGCAGTGGATAGAGATTGTGCTCTCCCATGGTTATACAGTGATACTGGCAAACGCAGCAACCTATCTGGAACTGGCACTGATCGGCCGGTGGAAATTCATGATGTATATCACACCAATGTTGGCTGTGACAGCAGTAAATTTCCTGACCGGTCTTATCTGGTCTGCTCTGCTTCGCTGGCTCTATGCCAATATCTACCCTGCACATGAGGTCCTTCTCATATATGGTAAACAGAACACGGCAGCTCTCGAGCGGGAACTGAACAGCCAGAGGGAACGCTATCACCTGAAAACAAAGCTTCCCCTTAATGCCGGAAAAGAGAAGATCATCCGGGAGATCAACAGGCATGAATCAGTAATGCTGGGAGATATGTCTCCTGCAGACAGAGAATTCTATATTCAGTACTGCTATGAGCACAAAAAAAGATGCTATTGCCAGACAACACTGTCAGACATCCTGCTTATGAGCTCTGAGAAACTCTCCCTGTCAGACATGACCTTACAGTTATTCAGAAACTGCGGTCTTACAGTAGAGCAGAGAATAGTCAAAAGACTCTTTGACATCTGTCTCTCCCTGCTGGTCATGACAGCATTTTCATGGCTGTATCTGCTGATCGCACTTTTCATAAAGCTGACAGATGGCGGACCGGTCCTGACCTGGCAGGAATGCCTCACCAGAAACGGAAAGCATTTCAGGCAGTACAAATTCCGGACAACTCCTGCTGGAAATACAGAACTCAATCCGACAGAATGGATACGGGGAGGTTATTTCCTCATGATCTCTCATCTTGATGAGCTGCCACAGTTCTTCAATGTTCTCAAGGGAGAGATGTCTGTGGTTGGCCCTTATCCGGAGAGAGTCCTGACAGCAGAGAAATACGAAAAAAATCATCCGGAATTCGCATACCGTCTGTCTGTAAAAGCCGGTCTCACCGGCTATGCCAAAGTACATGGCAAATACAGCAGCTCTAAGAAAAACCAGTTAAAAATGGATTTCTACTATATACAGAATTATTCTTTTGCCCTTGACCTGAGTATTATGGCAGCCACCCTGAAGGTGCTGTTAGAACCCCACAGGCAGAGCAGAAAAAAGGAACCATAAGCCAATGAAAAAGAAAAACTTACAACCAGTGAAAATCACAAAAGACTGCATTCAGGCAGAAATCACATTTGACACTGTGGCAGTGATCCGTTCCGACCACTCCCTGTGGCTGTTACATCCTCTTACTTCGGAGATGTGCTGTAAATTCAGGAAAAGACAAAGAGAGGGACGAAGACCATACTGGGATGAGACTGAATTTGGTCCCCAACCGAAGTTTAAGAAACTTATGGAAAATGTATCGATGATCTCTGCAGCAGCGATGACACTGGCTGTGGTCAAAACAGACGGAACTCTCCTTGTATGGGACAGAATGCAGTCCGGCTGTGAAGACAGGCCCCATTTTGTGAAAATAGCAGACGGAATAAAGACAGCAGAATCCGAAGATGGCGTTCTCCTGGCAATAAGCCGGGCAGGGACGCTTTTATATTGGAAAAAACAGGAACAAAACAGCAGCTGCGGACCACCTGAGAAACTTATGGAACATGTGAAACAGGTATCTGCCGGAGTCGGTCACTACGCAGCCCTGACAGAAGACGGAAGCCTCTGGATGTGGGGAAAAAATGACTGCGCCCAGCTGGGTGACGGAACCCACACAGACAGACATAAGCCCCAAAAGATCATGGAACATGTAATCCAGATATCTCTCGGAGCCAGACACAGTGCTGCCGTAGATACACGACATCGGCTGTGGATGTGGGGGGATAACACCCTCGGGCAGTTGGGAACCCACCTGCCCGGCAGCAGGAAAAAGCCTGTAATGGTGATGAGGAATGTGAGGGAAGTATCACTTGGATATTCACATACAGGAGTGCTCGACCAGAAGGATCAGATTTGGATGTGTGGGTTTAACGGGAAATACGGAGCCCTTGGAAACACAGAATACCGAAATTGCAGGAGACTGCGGAAGATGAAGCAGGGTGGTTTCAACGTGAAAAACCTGAAACTGCAGGCAGACCGGGCAGTTCTTGTCAGTGACGGAGGGGATGTGTTTGTGTGGGGGTAGGATATATCTTGTTTATGCCGGAGTCTACAGAGGGTGTCAGCGAGGGTTCAATTACCGCCATGAGTGACAAAACGCACGAAAACTTAGCAAAAATCCGCCAAAAGTGGAATCTGACATAATCACAGGGATTACCGTGACAGTATCATTCGCGAGGCAGGTTTGGTGCAAATTCGAGCGATGGTGAGCCAATGATAACTTCATCTGATGGAGAGGTTGGTCATGGAGATAAGGTGTAAAACTAGAAAAATAATATAGAGAGCTTTAGGAAAAAGGAATGTCTCAGGCTCCTTGAGATTGAGTCTGGGCTTGTTTTTGTGGGAGAGAGGAAAAAATGCTGGTAACAGTTTTAACTGTCGCATTTAATGCGGAAAAGACCATCGCAAGGACGATGGTGTCTGTATTGAATCAGACCTATAAAGAAATTGAATACATTGTCATTGATGGTGCTTCTAAAGACAAAACTGTAGAAGTGGCTAAAAGCTATCAAGCGGCATTTGAAAATACTCCTGGACGGAGCCTAACCATAATATCCGAGCCTGATAAAGGAATGTATGACGGATTGAATAAAGGAGCTAGGATGGCACATGGCGTACTGGTGGGACAGATTAATGCCGATGACTGGTATGAGCCGGATGCTGTTGAAACAATGGTTGAGCTTTATAACAAGGAAAAGTATGACGCTGCATGGGGAAGTATTCGGATTAAAAAAAAATCCGGCGACATGATCAAACATGCACACATTGGTAAGCTGTGGTCTACCAGTGGCTGGTGTCATCCGGGAATGTTCAGTCGGAAAGAAACGCTACTTTATTTTCCATACGCATTGGAAACCATGTATGACGATTTTGATTACATTACCGCTGTTCACCAAGCAGGCAAGAAAATAGTTACTATAGATAAAGTTATCAGCAATTTTGCGTTTGGTGATGGTGGGCAGAGTACTAAGAAAAGCCTGAAAGAAGTTAAGCGGCGTGTTGGTGTTACATATGGCATCTATAAAAAATATGGCATGAGTAAGGGTTACTGGTTTTATAGATGGGCGTATGAGCTTGTAAAATATGTGGCGGGGTAAAAAATGAGGGTTCTATTAATAAATGAAGTTTTCGGTACAACGAGTACTGGAAAAATATGCGCTCAGATTGCAGAACAAATGGAAGCAGAGGGTCATGAAGTTAAAGTCGCCTTTGGTAGGTGGCCTGATGTTCCTGAAAAATACCAACGGTTTGCTCACTATATCGGCTCTGACTTTGAAGTAAAGCTACACGCCATCCAGACTCGCCTTTTCGATACTCATGGATTTGGTTCCAAGGGGGCAACCCGGGAGTTTCTGAAATGGGCAGAAGAATATAAGCCCAACCTACTATGGCTGCACAACCTGCACGGCTACTACATTAACGTGGAAATGCTGTTTGATTGGATAAAAAAGCACCCAGAAATGCAGGTGAAATGGACGCTTCACGACTGCTGGGCCTTTACCGGGCATTGTTCACATTTTTCTTTCGTTCAGTGTGATGAGTGGAAGATCCGATGTGAAAATTGCTCGCAGATGCGGAGTTATCCGTCCTGCTATTTGCGGGGGAATGTTGGAAAGAATTATGATCGGAAGCATAATGCGTTTACTGGCGTTCCTAATATGACACTTGTTACTCCTAGCAAGTGGCTTGCAGAATTAACACGTCAAAGTTTTCTGAAGGAGTATTCAGTAGAAGTACACTACAATACTATTGACTTAGGAATATTCAAGCCAACAGCTAGTGATTTTAGAGAACGACTGAGAGCAACGGATAAGTTAATTGTACTTGGAGTGGCAAATGTTTGGAATAATCGAAAAGGGTTGGATGATTTTTATGAGTTAGCAAGGATGTTAAACTCGCAAGCATTGATTGTCTTGGTGGGATTGACAAAAAAGCAGATGAAAAGTCTTCTGCCAAATATGCGAGGATTCGAGCGCACAAACAGTCCACAAGAGCTAGCTGAGTTATACACGACTGCTGATGTGTTTGTGAACCCAACTTACGAGGATAATTATCCTACAGTAAATTTAGAGGCACAAGCATGTGGGACTCCAGTTATTGCCTATGACGCAGGCGGAACAAAAGAAACGTTGAATCTAAAAGAATCAAGGGTTGTACCGGTAGGAGAAATTGAAGAATTGTACCAAGGGGTTATGAAGATGCGAGACAACAAGTTTAAAAATATGGGGGGGCGCACTGCTCCTTCTCGGTAATTATTATCATACAATTAATGTTTCTCACCGCGACAAGGGAAAGGCGGTGGCGGCATGATTAACAAAGCAAAGAAGGTTGCATATATAGGTGGATGCTGGTCTACAAATGTAGGAAATGGCTTTTTTAATCTCGGTGCCGATTATGTGCTTAAGCAAGTATTTGGAACTGAGAATGTCAATATGGTCATGGATCAATCAGCGTTTACTCCAGGCTGGAAGCGTAAAAAAGGCAACATCCCATGGGCAATAAACTATTGGGAGCATCTAAATGTTGACTATGTCGTCCTTTTGGGTCCTATTTTAACAGAAGCTTTTATAGCAATATGGAAACCAACACTGGATATATTGAAAACACGCGGAATCCGATATGCAATTATGTCGGCAGGCATGATGAAGTATGATGACAATGTGATTTCTGAAATTAAGGATTATTTTGCCCAAAACCCACCTTATGTGATTACGACACGTGATCGCGCAACTTATGATACGTACAAGGATTCAGTCACAAGGATATATGACGGTATTTGCTTCGCTTTTTTTGTGCCCGATTATTACAAACCGTTTACGAATGACCTTGGGGATATAATGGCATTAAACTTTGACAAAATTGATGAACCCTACATATATATTGATGAGCCTGAGAAGAAAACAGATATTGACTTTAATTTTGAGGGAAATCACTTTGGCATGAAATTCAAAGGCTTATCAGGTATAGGATTAAAGACGGATAGGTTCACGGATGCTTTGATTTATGCTATGAGTCCGTTGCCAAGAGGTAAGCGGACCGATAAAGTCGGAGCATACACTGTTATTCGTCCGGATCATAGATATAATCCAATGTTCATAAGGAAGGTTTTTAGATATTCAAATAGTTTCTGTGCGGATATTCCGCACACATATGCAGATGTGTATGCTAATTCGAAATTGACGATTTCAGATCGTGTTCATGCCTGCGCTTTGACACTAGCATATGGCAATTCGGCTTTTCTCCTTGCGAAAACAGGGCGAAGTGGATTGCTTGCAAGGGTTGGTGCAGAAGAGGTCACACAACACCCAGTAAGGATTGACGTGGGTAATCTGACTAGAGAAAAAGAAAATTTGATTAGTTGGCTAAAGACAGTAGAGTGGTAATGGAGAAAAGTGTGATGAAAGGAATGCGAATTCTAATTATTAACGAGGTTTGCGGCACGGGGAGCACTGGCAAGATCTGTGCTGATATAGCGCGACAATATGAAGAAAAAGGATATGAGGCCAAGATAGCGTATGGTCGTAAAAGTTATGTCCCTGATAACTGCAAACAGTATGCAATTAGAATAGGTAAATCAGCTGATGTCTATTTCCATGCGTTGAAAACGATGGTGCTTGATCAACATGGTTTCGGCTCGACTTATGCCACAAAAAAGTTTCTGAAATGGGCAGATGATTATAATCCAGATATAATATGGCTTCATAATCTTCATGGTTATTATATAAATGTTGAATTACTCTTTCAATGGATAAAGAGGAAAAACGTCGAAGTGAAATGGACGCTACATGATTGTTGGGCGTTCACAGGTCATTGCACACATTTTTTAATAGCTAATTGTGACAAATGGAAAACTCAGTGCAAGCAGTGTCCACAGAAAGGGCGGTATCCAGCAAGTAGATTTTTAGATAATTCTGAGAGCAATTACAAGAGAAAGAGAGAAGCCTTTGGAGGAGTGGAAAATCTGACATTAATTACGCCGTCCCAATGGCTGGCTGATCTGACACGTTACAGTTTTCTTAGAGAGTATCCAGTAGAAGTTAAATACAATCGTATTAATACAGATGTCTTTAAACCGACAGCAAGTAAGTTTAGATACAAATATAATATTGAGAATAAAACCATGATCCTTTGTGTGGCAAGTCGCTGGAGTAAGCGGAAAGGAATCGATGATGTTATTCAGCTCTCAAAGAAGATCAATGAGAATACAGTGATCGTTATGGTTGGGGTGGATAGGAAGCAGCTGAAAGAATTGCCGAATAATATAATCGGAATCAACCGAACAGAAAATGCTCATCAGTTGGCTGAAATCTATACTGCGGCTGACTTGCTTTTTAATCCGACTAGAGAAGACACCTATCCGACAGTTAATCTTGAAGCAGAGGCGTGTGGAACAAAAGTTATTACCTATGACGCAGGAGGTAGCAAAGAAACTTTGCACAATCCAAAGTCGGCAGCAATACCAGTAGGAAATTATAGTGATGTTTTGAAATACATATAAAGGAGAAGTAAAAATGACGATTTTTCAGAGTTCAGCTTATTTTGAATCTTTTGGAATAACACCTTTGTGGTATGAGAAGAATTCCTTGAGAATTCCTTATGAAAAAGGAGGGGGGGGTGACTTTTGAAAGTACTTTGTTGCGGAGCGAAGATATAAGTGCAGATTTCATTTCAAGTGCATTATCGGAATTGAAAGCAAATCAATTAGTATTTCGTAAAATCATTGGCTGCAATAATAAGAATATACATTCTCATGCAGTATGGAGAGAGGTTTCTCAAGACTATATTTTGGATTTGAGACAATTTCATGAGCCGATGGAATATTTAGGATCGATGGGAAAAAAGACGCGGCAGCATTTAAAGAATTATCGAAGCAGGTTAAATAGAGCATGTGAGTTTGATTCATTGAAAGTATTTGAGATGACTGGGAATGAGCATAATAAAGATGAATTCTATGCGGCAGCAAATCGAATATATGAAATGAACGAGTTAAGATGTGTTGAAAAGGGGTTTCATGCAGGAACAAAGAAAGAATGGATAGATGTAGCCTATAAAAGTGGAAAACTTGTTTTATATAGGCTGAATGACCGCATCATTGCGGGAACCTTGATGACATATGATGGAAAACAAGCTTTTTTACATTCAATTGCTCACGATCCTCAATATGACAACTGGAATATTGGAAGTTTGGTTCTGCTGGATACAATATCTTATGCGATAAATGATGGAATCCTATTCTTTCACTTTTTGTGGGGGAAATGCGAATATAAGACTCGTTTTTTAGCAGTCGAATATCCACTCTATGATTTGATTATCTATAGAAAGTGGCTTCCATACATAATTGCGAAAGAAAAGGCAACTTTTAATGAAGTGGTGATAAAGGGAAAGAATGTTTTGCGTCCGTATTATAGAAAGATTAGAAAGTTGAAATCGGGAGGAAAGCAAGATTGAAAATAGCGTTTAGCTGGGATGATGGAGCACTAGAGGATCAAAAGCTGTTCGAGCTGCATGAAAAATATGGAATTCCTGGGATGTTTTTTGTCCCTACAAGAAATTGTGAGGGGAGAGAAGTACTCACACCCGAAATGATGCGTGCGGCAGAATCTGAATGTGTTCGATTTGGTGGACATACGGAAAACCACACTTATCTAACGAGTATTCCGTTGGAAGAAGTCGAGCAAGAGGTTCTTTTAAATAAGGTTTTTCTGGAACATACGCTGGGACATGAAATTGAGGATTTCTGCTTGCCAGGTGGAAAATATACTCCTGAGATACTTGATATTGTTAATAAGCATTACAAAACCATTAGAACAGCAGATACTATGAATTTCAAGTACACTGGCGGCGAACTGAAGCCGGCAATCCATTTTTATCCTCGTGGTAGTAAGTCACTGCTTGGAAATGCCATAAGGAATAGGAGTATACCACAGGGAGCATATATTGCATTACATTATAAAATGAATTATTTTGAGCTGGTTTCTAGCTTAATCAGAAATGAGCAGAGAAAAGAAGATAGTGTAGTAATGGTATGGGGACATAGTTGGGAGTTAGAAAAAGAACATCTATGGGGCGAACTGGAAAAATTAATGAAGCAGGATTTTGTGAAGAAAAATGCTGTGGGTTATCAAGAGTGCTTTAGGCGGTAAATGAGGATGAAGATAGTACATATTTGCCTTTGCGGGGCAATGACTGATGGTTTCAATTACCAGGAAAATGTTATTACAAAGTATCACAAGAGAATGGAATACGATGTAACGATAATTGCATCACAATGGATTTGGGATTCTGCTGGAAAACTGCAAAAAACAGATACAACGGATTATATCAATGATGACGGCGTAAAAATGGTTCGGCTGCCAATAAAGCATGGAACAGTCAATAGTCGATTGAAAACATATCCTAACCTATATGGCGCAGTTGAAAAAGAGCAACCGGATATTCTCTTTATTCATGATTGCCAGTTCCTTGACATTAGGAAATTAGCAGTCTACGCAAGGAAGCATCCAAGTGTAAGAGTATATGTTGATAATCATGTTGATTATTCAAATGGAGCACATGGCTGGCTCTCAAGAAATTTGCTTCATAAAGGTTTATGGCGAATATGTGTGAAGAAAATTGAACCTTACGTTACTAAATTCTATGGGGTGCTTCCTGCTAGAGTCGAATTTCTGAAAGAAATGTATGGACTGCCAGCAAATAAATGTGAACTTCTTGTAATGGGAGCAGATGATGAATTGGTTGAGAAAGCAGCATCAACTCGTGAGACTATAAGAAACAAATATGATATACAAAGCGATGACTTTCTTGTGGTCACGGGCGGAAAAATCAACCAGTTTAGGCCAGAAACATTGGAACTGATGTCGGCTGTAGCAGAAAGCAAATATAGAAGGATTAAAATGTTAATATTCGGCAGTGTGGAGGAAACACTAAAACCACGATTTGATAGCCTATGTAAAAATGATAGGCTTCAGTTTGTGGGCTGGCAAAATGTAGAAAATACATACTGTTTAATGAACGCAGCAGACCTTATAGTTTTTCCAGGATTGCACTCTGTAATGTGGGAGCAAGCTGTTGCGTTAGGAATTCCTTGTGTATTTCGAGATATTGAGGGCTTTCACCATGTTGATCTAGGGGGAAACGCTGTTTTCCTAAAGGATGTTACAGAGGACTCCTTAAAGAAAACGATTGAAGACTTGTATTCGTCGCCGGACGAATATAGGCGAATGAAGGATATTGCAAGCCGAAAAGGAATGCAATACTTTTCATATAAAAACATATCTAAAAGAAGTATTGAAAAATAAAACGGAGGAAAAGGAAATGTCTCTCTACGAAAAGATCGTTTCTAAACAAGAAAAACTTGCGCTGGTTGGTTTGGGCTATGTTGGTATGCCCATTGCCGTTGCTTTTGCAAAGAAGGTTGACGTCATTGGCTTTGACCTGAATAGTGAAAAAATCAACTTGTATAAGCAGGGAATTGATCCGACAAAAGAAGTCGGTGATGCTGCAATCAAAAAGACCACTGTGGACTTCACGGATGACGCAACAAAGTTGAAAGAAGCTAAGTTCATTATCGTTGCTGTACCGACTCCGGTTAATACGGATCATACTCCTGACTTGACGCCGGTTATCGGTGCTTCCGAAATAGTTGGTCGAAATCTGACGAAAGGCTCCATTGTTGTTTACGAGTCAACAGTCTATCCCGGTTGCACTGAAGATGTCTGCATTCCAATTCTTGAAAAGGAATCGGGTATGAAGTGTGGTGCAGACTTCAAGATTGGCTATTCTCCTGAGCGTATCAATCCGGGTGACAAGGTACATCGTCTCGAAAATATCCGAAAGATTGTTTCCGGTATGGATGCGGAAACCTGCGAAGAGATCAAAAACATGTATGACTTGGTTATTGAAGTCGGTACTTATCCTGTTTCCAACATCAAAACAGCAGAGGCAGTGAAGGTTGTAGAAAACAGCCAGCGTGATATTAATATTGCGTTTATGAATGAACTGGCAATGGTCTTTGATCGGATGGGTATCGATACCAATGAAGTTGTTGACGGCATGAATACCAAATGGAATGCACTGGGCTTCCGCCCTGGCTTAGTTGGTGGCCACTGCATTGGTGTTGATCCGTACTACTTCACATACGAAGCGGAAAAGCTGGGCTATCACAGTCAGATTATTCTGAATGGACGTATTGTCAACGACAGCATGGGTGCATATGTTGCTGATGCTGCAATTAAGAAAATGATTGAAGCGGATCAGGCACCTAAGAAGTCCAAGGTCGTGATTCTGGGACTTACTTTTAAGGAAAACTGCCCGGATACTCGTAATAGCAAGGTGAATGATATCATCAAGCATCTCAAGACTTATGGCATTGATCCTGTCGTAGTTGATCCATGGGCAAGTGAACGTGATGCCATGCGTGAATATGGTGTTCAGTTACATGGCATGGAAGATGCAAGGGATGCGGATTGCGTTATTGTGGCGGTGGCACATAACGAGTTTAAGGCAATGAGCCTTGATGATATCAAGAAACTCTATAAGACCAGCGCAGACGATGAGAAAGTTCTGCTTGATGTGAAGGGGCTTTATACTGTGAAGGCTCTTGATGAGTCCGGTATGCGTTATTGGAGATTGTAATGAACTATTGATTATATACATCTGATGCGTGAATATAATCATGATACTTATTGTGTGGAAAAAACTCAGGCTGGTGTGGCTTGTGGGATATAGGTCTTTGAGCAATACGATAAAGTGTCTAGCCAGCTGTGAGTGAGGAGACGTATCATGGTAGAAAAAAAGGATTCTAAAGTCTATACACTGTTAATATTGTTTTCAGTATTAACAGTGTTATTTCAGACTCCGCAATTAATGGGAATTCGAGGCATAAACTACATAATTTGGCCGGCATTCGTTTTCATACTGATTGCTTTTCAAAAATTAAAAATTGAATATACCAGATTCGGAAAGACATTCCTTATAGTGTATTCTATGATTGCAATCCAATGTGTAGCGTGCAGTTTCTTTAATGACACATATCTTAGTAGTAATTATTTGAAAATTACTTTCTTGCCGTTATGCATGTATTGGATAGGCATTCAATTATACAAGTGGAGTGATGAAGAATTTATGCAACGGTTCTTTTGGGGCTATTTGATTGCAACAGTTCTATTAGCGATTACGCTTCAAATGGAATATGTACCATCCCTAACAGCATGGAAAAGCATCAAGTCATATTTGTATGACGAAAAGAATTCGGCTGCGCAGATACTATCGTCAGGCATTCTGGTGTCAATCTTTGGAATCAAAGGGAAGAAAAAACTTCAACTATGCACGAGAATAGCTTTTGCATTTTATCTTTTTGTTGTCATAGGATTATTGCAATGTCGAACTGCAATGCTTGCTTTAGCAGCAGCAATTTTTGTATATGTATTTATGAAAACAAAACATAAAGGCATAGCAATAGGATTGTTATCAGTAGCTCTGGTTCTTCTATACAATATTCCGATTGTGAATACCTTTATAAGACAGGCATTTTTGCTGAATAAATATCAAGGCGCAGATTTAAATACTTTTTCTAGCGGAAGATTAGCGAACTATTTTAAAACACTCGATGCTTTTTGGGAACATCCAATTTTGGGAAACGGACATTGGTATGTTGATGAGTTCTTTATATGTGTTTTGGCTGAACTAGGTATTGTTACGGGTGGAGCACTGATTCTTCTTTGGCTTTCTAGAATGATTAAGAGTATTTGTAGTACAAGAATGAGCCAATTTGGATTTCTCTTGTTAACGATGACTATCTATTATACGTTTACTTCTATCCTTGAAGCATATCCACCATTTGGCCCTGGAAGTTGCTCATTTCTGTTTTGGATAATAAATGGGTTTGTGGATATAGAATGCAATACGGCAGGAGGATATATAGTAGAAAATGAAAGAGCAAGAGAAGAAACTTAAAAGAAATCTAGTGTATCAAACAATTTATCAGATTCTTACGACTATCACACCACTAATAACCTCACCATATATTTCAAGAGTTTTGGGGGCAAAAAGCTTAGGTGTGTTTTCATATACAAATGCTAACGCCTCATACTTCGCTATGTTTGCTATTCTAGGATTGGCCAATTATGGATGCAGGATTATCGCACAACACAAAGATGATATAGAGAAAAGAAATAAAATATTTAGCGAGCTTTTTGCCATGCAAATTCTTACGGGTTTTATTGCCTTTGTTTTGTATGGCTTTTATCTCTTACTTTTCACAAAAGATAATATTGCTGTAGCAATATTGCAGGGAATGTGGATTCTTGCATCATGGTTGGACTTTTCTTGGTTTTTCTTTGGAATAGAGGAATTTCAGTTAACAGTCAAACGGAATATTATAATTAAAGTAATCACAGTTATTTTAATTATTACGTGTGTAAAAAGAAATGATACTGGATTGATTGTCTATACCATGATAATGGCTGGCGGTCAATTCATTAGTTCTATTGCACTAATTCCGTTTTTAAGACGATTTGTGAAATTGAAGAACACGAATTGGAACGCAATTAAAAAACATTTAAAGCCGAATGCGGTTTTGTTTGTTCCAATATTGGCAAGCAGTGTTTTTCATATTATGGATAAAACAATGCTCGGAGCATTAAGTGGATATTCTGAACTTGGATATTATTATAATTCAGATAAACTTATCAATATTCCTATCGGCATTATAACAGGATTTAGTACCGTAATGATGCCAAGACTATCAAATTTGAATGCTAATCATGAAAATGTGAAGAGAAATAAGACGCTAAGATTTTCGTATGAGCTTAACACGTTTTCATCAGTTGCATTAGCATTTGGAATTGCGGCTATCGCAAATGAATTTGTTCCGTTGTTTTTTGGGGAAGGATATGATGAATGTGTAAATCTTGTGTATCTTTTTTCACCAATTTTGATTGTCAAGGGATTGTCAATTTTTTTAAGGATGCAGTACTTGATCCCAATGGAAAGAGAAAAAGGCTATATTGTTGCGATGAGTCTGGGAGCTGTGTCTAATCTTTGTGCTAATTTTATTTTGATACCTAAATTTGGCGCAGAGGGTGCAGTTGTGGGAACATTTATTGCAGAATTTGTTGCTGCCATAGTTGAATACTTTTACTGTAGAGATTGCTTTGAATTTAAACATTCCATACTTGTTACACTGAAATACATAGCATTTGGGTGTGCGATGTTTTGGGCGGTAAGATTAATAGGAAAAATCGAATTGAACATCATTGTTAAGTTGTGCTTGGAAGTAATTACAGGTATTGTTGCTTTTTGTATTCCGAGTTTTCTTGTGCTTTTCTTCAATAGGAAGAGGGCGCGAGAAGCCTCTCGGGATCAGACCCCATGAAATACCGATAAAGAAAATAAACCGGGATTAAAAGTTCTATAAAAGAAACATAAAATATCTTGCAAAAACTTATCATGAGTGATAAAATCTCATAAATGAGTTATCAGAGATGGGATAGGGAGATAAGCAAATGCAGGAGAACATGAAAGAATACCTGACAGAAAAGGAAGCCAGGGAAAAGAGACTGGAA
>JABLTO010155155.1_pt1 | contig 16505 bp, 13 predicted proteins | sample 7160091 | NCBI WGS metagenome assembly JABLTO01 (sample SAMN14651225, study PRJNA627086) | human gut metagenome | isolation source: feces | host: Homo sapiens
AGCTGGATTTTTCTCCATAAGCTCCCACTTGACAGCTTGATTGAAGGCGCTCCGCAGCAAACTGTGAATTTTGCGGACTGTCGCCGGCTGAACAAAACTGGAAGCCTTTGCCCCGCGCTTCTGGGTGACATGGGAAACAGCGGGGGTTTTCAGCAGCTGTTGATAATATTTCTCGAGGATACGCGGCGATATTTCGCAAAGATCCATTTTGCCTATAATCGGCGAAATATAATTTTTGATAAGGCGCGAATTGCTGGAAAAAACGGACAATGACCATGTTGCTTTGCCATAAAGAGAAATATACTCTTTTAAGAGATCGTTTACGGTCTTACAGGTGGGAACATCCAGCGCGCCGAGCTCCTGACGATGCTCGATCTCTGCCTTACGGCGCTTTGCATCAGCCAGGGTTCGATACGTTTCCCATTTTTGCTTGTTTTTACCGGATATGTCGTGTTCATAATGCACGACAAGAAAACGATTGTTTCTGTGAACAATTGATGCCATTATTTTCACCTCAAATTTCATGTTTATTTTTCTGTTGAAGTAAAATCCACTGGATTTCATCTCGTGAAATCAAATATTTTGCGCCGCATTTCTCCGCGGCGAGTTCGCCGCTTTGAATCATTTGGCGGACATCATTATATGTAATGTGCAGGAGGACAGATGCTTCCTGCATCGAAAAAACCGACTTTGTTTTGTCGATTTCGGTGCCAAACCTGTTCTGGTCGGCATGCCAGCGCTCGAAACTCTCTTTGGTCACGCGCCGACGGCCAGCGATAAAAACGAAGTCGAATTTGTCTCGATCCGGGCCATAAAGGAGGATGTGGTAAACAGCCTTGCGAGGAATACCTAAAATTTGTGCAACTTCGGGCATTGTCATCGTCTGTGCTTCGAGAGCAGCATCTCGTGCTCGGTCGGCTCGGGTACGGTATCTGGTTTGCGTTTTATACCAATCTAAAAAATCGCGCTTGGAAATGCGAAGCCAGCTATCAACTTTAAAAGTTTTAATGTTGTAACGTTGAATAATATCGTATATGGTACTGAAGCCTATGCCTAGCTCTTCCGCAAGCTCTTGCGGGGAATAGGATTCTGCACGGAGTACTTTGCCGGGCGGCGGCCCATGGACCTTTTTGTGCTTGACTTGTCGGGCATACCAATGCTCGAAACTGTCTATTATGATTCGAATCTTGCCGTTGATAATAGCGGTCTCGAAGCATTGCTTTTTAACAAGCCAGTACGCATCGGTTTTACCCAGGCCAAGTAGGCGCTGCATCTCCGGGACGGACATTGTAGTCTTTTTCTTTTTTGTCATGGGGATTCTCTTTCGAAAATAGTAGCCAGGTCATTTGACCTGGCTATATTTTAGTTGATACGTAGCGACATTGTTAGGATGTCGCGTTGGGGCACGACATCCTTGACATCAGCGGGATTGGCCATTAAGCCATTCGTCAAAGCTTTGCTTGGAAATGCGGATTGCGGTGCCGATTTTAAACCAGTGGAACTGACCGGTTTTCAGCAGCTGATAGACGCTTCCACGGCTAATGCCGAGGATGGTCTGGAGTTCTTGTACTGTGTAGCAGCGCTTGTCAGTAATGATAGTGTTGCTCGTGTCGATATTATTCACGTGAGTCACTCCTTTTCAAATTATTTGGAATAATGTGGATAATGCGTTGCGGCGGCAGGCCTATGCTCTCGCGGAGGCAGAGATTGATGCACGCCATATGAATAGCGCGGACATGACCTAAATAGCGGATGATTTGGGACTTGCTGATGGTGTGAATCTGCTCGGACAGGGCCATGCATGGCTTGTCCAACCCGCGCTGATGCCGCAAGATGTAGTGTGTTGGCATGTCTGCTTTTTTGATTTCAGTCGTAAGCGGGACGACGATCAGGGTCGGTGCAAATCTGTTGCCGTAGTCGTTCTGAACGACAACAACAGGGCGAGCGCCTCCTTGAATGTGACCATGATGCTCGCCGAGGTCAGCAAGGTAAATGTCACCTCTGCGAAAACTCCAATTTTTGTTAATCATAGATTTCCACTCCTATTATGTAACGTGGGCGGAGAAGATCCCGCCCACGGTGAATTTCTATTGCTAAAGATTATGTTTCCCGAGGATTTGTCTCTGACGCCCCCTCAGGATCGCAGGCATTAAGCCTGTAGGGAGTCAATCAAGCGGTCGGCTGCGATAACCGACCTCATGGGAATTTCACCCCTTCACTTTCGCGTGAAGCCTCGTACGGAAGTATCTTTAAAAAACGTGAAGGATCGTTGCTGAATATCGCTCGCTCCGATACTTGCAGCGAAGTCACGCTCTTGCCAGTTGGCAATCGTGGCGATCGGTCGCTGATGTAGCTCCCCAACACGGGTTGGACTTGATTGACTGATATTGACTTGTCAAAGAACATGTAAGGATTAATGATCCTTACATAATAATTGTATATTATTGCGAAAGAAGTAACAGGTACAGGGAGTACGGATTACCCGAGTTCAGTTGTTCTGCGATTGGCAAGAAGAATATAATCTGTGCTTGCGTGGAAGAACTTGGACATGGCAATAACCAGATCAAGAGATGGTGTGCGCTTTCCGCGTTCGATTTTGCCGACATATTCAACGCTGATGCCTAAAGATTCGGCCAGTTTTTCCTGGGTTAACCCTTTTTCCGTACGCAGACTTTTGATGCGCAGCCCGAGTTCAATTTGAGCGAAATAGTCCATTTGTAAAACTCCTAATTGTTTATTTTAAGGCTGTTTTAGCCTTTCAGTTAAACAATTCAGTTTTGCGGTAAGAAAAGTGCATTTTTGGCGCAACTTTGCTGGTAGAAAATACGGTCGATATAAAATTGAACACTGAAGATCTGCTTCGCTTGCTATTTGTGCGGATGGATGGTAAAATCAATACATAGAGAAGTGATTACCGCTGAAAGGAGATGTTACAGATGGGGAGATTTGTAAATCCAGATAACAGTGCATTTCAGGTCGCGCTGAATGCGGAGATCTATCTCGACAAGACAGGTCTGATTGCATATGCCAACCGCGTGTTGGATACTCCGGATGCCTATATCTGCAACAGCCGGCCGAGAAGGTTTGGAAAATCCTATGCAGCGAATATGCTCGCGGCGTATTACAGCAGAGGTACAGATTCCGAGAAAATGTTTGCAGATCTGGACATTGGGAAAACCCCTCTGTTTCGCACGCACCTGAACCGCTATGATGTTATTCATATCGATGTTCAGTGGTTTCGCTCCTATGCGGATGGCAATATCGTTTCAGTCATCACAGAAAGCGTAATGGAGGAGCTGCGAGATATCTATCCGGATATTCTGCCGTCCGAGGTTGCTTCTCTGCCGGATGCCTTGTCTCGTGTGCGCGAAAAGACCGGACGGAAATTTGTTATCATCATTGACGAATGGGATGTGCTCATTCGAGATGCATCGGCTGATACAAAAATCCAGAACGAATATATCAGCTTCCTGCGCGGTCTCTTTAAGGGAGTCGAGCCGACAAAGTATATTGCGCTTGCCTATTTGACGGGTATTCTCCCAATCAAAAAAGAAAAAACGCAGTCAGCACTCAATAACTTTAACGAATTCACCATGCTGAGCCCCGGTCCACTCGCTCCGTTTATCGGTTTTACTGAGGACGAAGTGCAGCGGCTTTGCAGCACATATCACCGGGACTTTGGCGAGGTGAAACGCTGGTATAACGGCTATCTACTGAACGGTCAGCAGATCTATAATCCGAGGGCAGTCGTCAGCGTGATGCAGCGGCAGGAGTTCCGCAGCTACTGGTCGGAAACAGCATCGTATGATGCGATTGTTCCGCTCATCAACATGGACTACGATGGTCTGAAAACCGCTGTCATCGAAATGCTGTCAGGCGCGTCGGTCAAAGTGAACACCGCGACATTCAAAAATGATACGGCAAATATCAACAGCAAGGACGATGTGCTGACCTATTTGATCCATCTCGGCTATCTTGGCTACGATCAGAGGGAAAGAACCGCATCCGTTCCAAATGAAGAAATCCGCCAGGAACTAACCACGGCCGTGGAGAGTAAGCCGTGGAATGAGATGCTGCTGTTTCAACAGGAGTCTGATAAGCTGCTCGATGCAACGCTCGATAGGGACTGTGCCGCAGTAGCAAAGCAGATCGAGAAGATTCACAATGAATATACGTCAGTCATTCAGTACCATAACGAAAATTCGTTGAGCAGTGTTCTGACGATCGCCTACTTGAGCGCGATGCAGTATTATTTTAAGCCGGTTCGTGAACTGCCGGCCGGCCGCGGATTTGCGGATTTCGTATTTCTGCCTAAACCGGAATACCGGAGCGATTATCCGGCGCTGATTGTCGAGCTGAAGTGGAACAAGAACGCGCAGACCGCTTTGCAGCAGATTAAGGATCGAAATTACCCTGCATCGATTGTGCAGTATACGGGCGATATCCTGCTTGTTGGCATCAACTATAACAAAGACACCAAAGAGCACGAGTGCGTGATCGAAGAATATAGAAAAAGATAAGCACAGCCGTTAAGAGTAGATTTACAGCCTCTCTTAACGGCTGCGTTCTGTATGGGAGTACCATCAGAGACTGGAGAGGATATCTCCAGTCGCTATGCGGTGAGTTATTCTTCAGTGGCAGCAGGGATTCTGGACAGCAAAATACCTTTGGTGGATTTGCCTTTGATTTTCATAGTGTAATTTGCTTGAACCGTGTAACCAGCAAGATTGATGGCGTGCTGGATAGCATCGATTGCGGACTTCGGGCGCTTCGTGCCCCAAATTTGCTCGCCGTAGTCAGCTGCAATGAGTTGATAGGGCACTTTTGCGATGTCATCGGACGCATAGCTCAAGACGGCATCGATTAGTGCCTGATTGATGGGCTCGTCGGGTTTGCGGTGCACTGAGCGCATCGTCGCGATGGCGATATAATCAGCATCTTTTAAATTGGTTTCTTCGATATAGCAGGGAACATCATCATTAATAGAGAATAAAATCGTTGGCTGAGGTTCAGCATAGTTGTTTTTTTCGTTCGAAATGTATCGAACATTAGAATCGTCGGTAAATCCCATCATGAGCACGGAGCGCGCCAAATCCCAGAGATCAGAAGATTCCGAAATGCGATTTCGTCCGCTTGCACCTTTGCGCTTATTGGTGTGGCATACAACGACAAAAGCACAGCCAGTATCCTCCCCGAGGGCAGTCAGATGCTGGAGACACTGGCGCATTTCTGCGCGTGATGACATATTGGTATGCGGAGGAATATAAGACTGCAGCGGGTCGATAATGCATAGAGCGGGCCGTACATGACGAATTACCTGCTCAAATTCTGGAGAGCCAATCTTCATACTGCTTTCCAGGTGGGCCTTGTCTGCAGTAGTGTCCGGAGCCAGAATGTTTTCTTTGGTAGCGTGGTTGAGCCGCAGTTTTTTTGCAAGTTTCGCGCGGATCGAGTCTTCAGCATTGAGCAAGAGGACTTTTTGAGGCTCTCTTGCAACATCGGTAGGATCAAGAATGCAGCGTGTGCCGGAGCTGATTGCCGCTGCAAGCGAACAGGCTAATGTGGTCTTGCCCACGCCACCGTCAGAGGCGAGAATTGTGATTTGTCCGGCCGGGATCAGGTCTTCAACGAGCCATTTGGCTTCACATTCCTCGAAATTGGTTAATGGAGCGATAATATCAAGGATGCAGGGAGAATCCTGCTCGGGCTTTGATACATGTGGTGTTGCAGCGGGAGCCGTCGGGGATACAAGCATGTTATCTGCGGCAGTACGCGAACAGTCATCGATGGCCTTTTGCGCAGTTCGAAGCAAGTAATCAGGACGCTGTGCTTTTTTGATATGCGCGAGATCTTTCGTTTGGTAGTGGGGCGAGGCTTTGAATGCCTCAATCATCGCGCAAGCATCGCGGTTAGCGTAGAAGGCGAGGTAATTCATCAGCGCCAGATCATCGCGGCTTTCGTCCTGGTGGGGACGCTGGCCATCCCACAATGCACGAAACCTAGGATATTGCAGTCCGTGCTTTATGCAGTCCTGCTCGATAGCGGCTGCGGGTACGGTTGGATTACATGTGACCGGGGGAGATGCAAACTGCATTTGAATCGCCTCGATGGCATCGGCATTGCTGCGGAGAGTACTGTATCCATCGAGAACATCGCCTGTTACCGTCATGATGCGTTTGTCGTCGTACATTTCGATTTCGGGGTGTTTGTAGAGTTCAATACCCTTGGAATCGCATTTGATGCCGCCGGTTTTGGAATCCGTATCTAATCTTCGAATGCCGTTATCGGGCAACTTTTTGCGGTGCCAGGTAAGGTTAACCTTGGCATAAACCCAGATATGGAGACCATAGCCGGACGGAGAAATTTCGGTGTAGGAACCGATTTTTTTCACGATATCAAGGGCAATAGGGTCGATATTGCCCGTCTGAGGGTCTCGAACGGTATCAAGATCAACACAGATCAGATCGTTTCCTGCGGTGATTGCAAATGCGATTCCGTCGTATCCGCTAGCGTTTGCTGCAACGTCAAAGGATGCCCAAGTGCTGGGATCGGTTGATTTGGCGAACTTGTCGGTGAATACATTGTATGGCACCTTATTCTTTTGGCAGACCCACTGATTGAGCTTGCGCAGCTCGGCGGGGATGTTGTTATATGTTTTCATAATACCTAGACGACGCGGTCGTTCTCCTTTTTGATTTCTGAGCTCATGTTCCCATTGTAAATCACGCCGTACAAAATGAAAACAAGCGTAAACAGGGAGTTCGTGTACAAAGTTGATATAATCACCGGATGATCATAAAAGGAAAGGACCACACTTGTCATTGAGGTACTCATGTCATTTTCGAACCTAATAAAGGTAAAGGCATTGCTGCTTTGCCAGACTTGCGGCGCGAATCTTCTGCATGACGCTTGTCTTGTAAAACCACATGCTTCTTAAACTGTAAAGAGCTTCCGGATTCTTTCAAAACGGGAAGTACGGCTTTATTTGTATAGAACTTTTTACTTTGTGAGTCGGCTGCCTTCGTGTAATAGTAAATCGGTGTCGGCAGATTCTTAGGCATACAGGCAGTCAGTCGACTATCGCCTGCAAGGAATACGTAATCACGGGTAAATTCATGATGACAACATTTCTAATATTCCACGTGTTCTGGTTGCTCAGCTATTCGTTACTGTCGCCTGATGTTCGAGGGCTTAGTGACTTGGTGACCGGGTGACCGGTGACCACCACTGAATATTTCCACAATTTCATTTGTTTATTTGGGTAGCTAAAGCTACCCTTCTTTGGGGTGTGACTGGTTACTGAGTCACCGAGTCACCGAGTCACTGATCTATCGAGGCACGGAGGATTGTGGTTACAGTTAGTCCGCAGATGAGTAGCAAGAATCAATAGCAAAGAAAATTGTGGAATTTCATTTATTAGTCAAAAATATTGAATTCAAAAACACAAAACAAAAGGTGGAGGAATACATATCACTTGCTGTTAATAAACATGATAGCGTGGTGAATTAGTTGCATAGCAACGATGTAGATGGCTTAAACACGTATGGCCGCATGAGAATACAATAACTTTTCAGACTGTGCCAGCCCATGCACATAACTGCGGGATGTTGCCGGGCCAACAAGAACCGGAGATTTTTATTCCCTAATTAGATTGACATAGAGCAATCTTGTGCTATAATTGAAGCACCATAGAGAGTGTGTGAGGGACAGCCCCCGTGATCACACAGCAACCTGCCATGGGTAAGGTGCTAAAGGCTGGATGATGGGTTAATATGATTGCGGAAGACTCATCTGACGATGGGTCTTTTCTTTATGAGTTTTTCAGAGGAGAATTCAATCATGGAAGAAAAGAACTGCAGCATCAGTCAAGGGAAAACAGAGGCATTTCTTGTGTACGACAGAACTCTTAAAAGCATTCATGCATCGTTCTATTCATGGCTCCGGGATGAGGGATTTACTGATGCGGGGCCCCACGGAAACTATGGGTGCCAATGGGTATATATCAACATCACACGCAAGCAGTATGCGTATGGAATGCCTGGGGTTGCGCTTGTGCAGCCAATTGGAAATCACGCAATCACAATTGACGAGTTCGTAACGATATATCATATCTATGCGAAATATCAGGGCAGAAAACCGTTGGTTTTTACTTGATAGACTGAGAATACGACATATGATCATTCTGCTATGGAGGTCGTAATGGATCCTGCAAGGAATGTCCTGTGCCAACGAGGAAATAACGTTTTCAGAAAAAGAAAATTATAGTATAATATATCCATCAAAATGGGAAAGAGATGAATTGTAATGCTGCACAAGAAAAGAGACGAGGAAGCTGCATTTCAGAAAAAGTTAGCGGTTACGGAATACATTAATTTGCTACCAGAAATCTTCCTCGAGGATAAAAATTATGTAATTTGGGCGTATGAAGATGCGGCAGATATGAAGGACAGTAAACTGTGGGATGCCGATACTGCGAGCGGCACTGTTGAAGAAAAAGAGTTTCCGAAATATTATATCTGCAACAAAGCAAGACCATTCTGCAAACGGTGCGGCCAGCAACTGTCATTTAATGACATCTTTCGAACGGGACACTCGGACATTAAGCACTTTAGGCGTATAATGCGACAGGGAAGAGAATATTTTGAACCGGTGCTGTTGGAACTTACGTGGCATTCATGGCGTTGCCGTGCGTGCTATGATCCGTCGGTAAAGCCTCAGTACATGACCACAGAAGACGATAATTCTTCGCTTCTGGGTGCCTGCAATAGAAAAATAACTAAGGATTGTAAAGAATTTATTGCAACCCGAGCGCTATATATGGAGCAAAATGCGCTTAAGGATATATTTAAAATAGATATAAAGACGATTAGTGGACTTTTGGAAGACAAAATCAATGAGCTGGATAGAGAACGAAACTGGGATAATATTCAAAAATTAGGAATATATACAATCCGGATAAACAGGAGAAATAAAGAATACTGCCTTTGCACAAATCTAGATACAGAAACATTTATTGAGTGGTTTCCATGGGACAATCATGCTATGGAAAAGAACTTTGTAGAAAAATTGCAGTTATGTCAACATAATATCAAAAAAATAGTGACTAGCATTGACTTTAAGGCTTGCAAATTTGCAGAAACCCACTTTCCGCAAATAGAACGGCAAATTGATCGAGTTGATGTGAAAGATCGCTTGTTGAAGGCGATGCAGGATATTTACCAAAAAGAAACTTCTAAAAGACCAGACATGATATATAAAATGCTCCAACGTGATCTGCCGTTATTTAACAGAAACAGACCGGACATGACTGACAAACAGCTTGGGACAATAGACGATATCTGTGAGCAGTATCCCGCAATTGATTGTGCGTATTATCTGAAAGAGGATGGATATAACATTTATCGATGGCCTAAAGGGCAGGCGGATTTGGTAGATGGTTGGATCGGAAGAGATAAACGCAATTTTCAGCTCTTCAAGCAGTTGGAGCAGCGAATGAAAGTCAATCGCGATGAGGTCATAAGTTTTGCAGAGCATTACTATGGTATTAGAAGAGATACATATGAGAAATATTTGATAGGTGCGAGAGAACCTTTGGACAAGTATCTCACGCTGAATATAGAGGATACTATGACGGAGACGGCTCGTAGAGTAGAGCAAGAGAAAAGTAAATATCAGGTGACGGATGAGAACGGTACCGCACCAAGGACACTTAAAAAAGAGCTTGAAGCGAGTGTCAGATCGAAAGCAGGAACGCGATTTAACGAAAAAACAGCTCGTGGCATGCTTTTATATGGTATTGCAATGCTGTATAATGCGAAAAAAACAGAAGATATGATTAGTAAGGAACTGCGGCAGCATAAGATAGAAATGATGTCCTTCATGAATAATCCATTCGCAGAAGATGATAAAAAATCGTATATAACACTCCATAACTTTGGAATACCGCTTGAAACGTTAGGAGAATATGTGGATAGATCCATCGAATTCAAACATGTATTGTCAGATGCCGGTATAGAGGATTACTGGCACTGTGCGAGAAGAGAAAATGTCCTTTCCAGTATTGGCAGTCCGGAAAAAATTCAGTGGGTAAAAATCGCTTCTAATAGAGGGGATAATTATTCCTGCCGTAAAACGGGAAATTATCCTAGTGAAATTTTCTTAGGTAGCCCCAGCGAGTGGTGGTATAGCTGTTTCGATACGGATGGATTGCTGGGAGTTCCTGATAAATATGATACGGGATATGATGTACCAAATGAACTGGCTTTTCGGAGACCAAAAGAAAACTATTCGATTATGGTTATGCGCCATCCGTTTTGCGAGCGACGTATTTACCTGGAAGATAAGGAAGATAAGCGGTTAGCGCAGTGGAGACGGTTTTTCCCAACAGAAGAACATGAAAATCTGGTAATCTGCACATCGGTTGATAAAAATAAAGAGGTAAATGTGCTGATGACCAGCAGGCCTCCTATCAAAGGCTTTTTGCAAGATGCACGGTGTTTTCCACTTTATGTGTATGATGAGGTGGAAAAAGAGGAAGATGGGCAGCTGTCATTCAGTGACGTGATACCTAAAGAAAAAACTACATGGGTGCGTCGCAGCATGATTACAGATAAAGTGCTCGCATTGTTCAAAGATGCATATGGCAGTGAGGTTTCTCAAGAAGATATTTTTTACTATATTTATGCTGTTTTGCACAGCCCTCAATTTCGTGAAAATGTTAAGGACATTAAGATGAGCAGAAACGGATTGAAGATCCCGATGCTTGAATATTTTTCAGCTTATGTAAGAATTGGGCGTGCACTCGCAGATGTGCATCTTAATTACCGGAAACATATTCGTCCGGAAGAACTGGGGATAGTAGTTGATGGACACGAATGGCATTTCGGGATGAATAAAAGCATTATCGAGTATAATCCTGACATAACAATTCGAAATATTCCGAAGAAGGCCTACGATTATACCATTGGGGGTAAATCTCCTGTTGAGTGGGTAATGGATCAGCATGTTGTTGCGTTCGATCATAAAAAGTGCAATGTCAACGAGAAAAAACGCGTTCTACAAGATGCAATAGGACCCTTGATGTCCGCAGTGTCGGTATCGTTACGAACGCAAACATTGATTGAACAGCTACCGTAAATTAGTATGCCTCAGGTCAGCGCGCAGGGGGGACATGTTATCGTGCAAATAATGAGTGATAAAACTTGCTATATTGGTGTCCAATGGATATAATAATAGCAGGGAGTGATACGAGTGTCGATGGAACAGCGCAAAGCAAAGATTTTAATCAACAAGGTAGGCGGAACGGCTGGTGCGGATGCGAAAAACTATCGTGTGGCACTGCCGTCTGCTTGGATAAACGAACTGGGGATTGACGAAGAATCGCGCGAAGTTGTGCTGCAGTTTGATGGTGAGTCCATCACGATACGGCGTGCAGTATCGAGCGGCTATGCAGACTTTATGGATACCGCTAATCAGCACGGACATGAGCTGCTTATCCTGCATTTTTACGATGGTGATGCACTGTGTACGAAAATCTGCGCAGACAGAACAACGCGCACGCTGGCAATCGAGAACCATACAGCGGACGTGTTACAGGCGGCATTTGGTGTCAACCAGAACCCGACTTGGAACGATTTGCAGGAGCTTTTAGAAAGCCGCTGTGTGCCGCGTCAGCGAGACGGCCTGCGCTATTATTTAGCGGAACTGGGACTGGAAAAGTATGACTCGCTGGAAATCATCCGCAAGACCGAGGGCTGCATGGCAGAGGACAACTGCCGCCTTGTGATCGTGGAGGGATGAGCATGGCAATCAAGCTGACAACCGGAAACCGCATTGCAGGAACTTCGTCAAAGGGCAATCAGGAGAAGTGGCAGGAGGACGGCCGCTGGTTTAAGCTGGATATGTTCGGCTATGAAGGGCTGGCGGAAACTGTGACTTCGGCGCTGTTGTCTCGAACCAATATTATTGAACTGGGTTTTCAATATGTAACCTACCGCATGGAGCGGCTGGAGGTCCATGGCCGCACCCGCAACGGCTGTTCCAGTGCAGACTTTTTGCAGCCGGGAGAATCCATTCTGACACTTGCCGATTTACTGCGCAAAGGCGTAGGCTCGGACTGGCAGTCGCAAGTAAAACGACTTCCCAATATGCAGGCAAAAATCGGGTGGCTGGTCGAACAGACCGAACGCTTGACCGGACTTGACCATTTCGGTGTTTACCTGACTGCGTTGTTTGAAGCGGATATGCTGTTTGGTAACGAGGACCGTCACTTGAACAATATCGCTGTGTTGCGCCGCGGGGAAGTGTTTGACTATTGCCCGATGTTCGATTTTGGCGCAGGATTGCTGTCCAATGTACGTGATTACCCGATGGATGTAGAGCCGAAAGTGTTGCTGTCCCAACTTCGTGCTCAGCCGATGAATGCCCAATTCGTCCGACAGGTTCACGCGGCACAGGCAAACTACGGCGCTCAGATTCGGTACGATTCCTCACGGGAAGATATCGTAAATGCGCTTGCCGAGCCGCTGGCGTTCTATGCTGAGCGTGACCGGTCGTATATCTCTGATCGTGTGATGTTCTGCATACAGACGCAGTACCGGAAATTGAAAAAGTAAAATATGAAATTACGGGATAAGTACCGCAAAATCATTCAGTAGAAGATGAGAACGGTGGAAGAGGTGATTGCTAAGAAATAGACATTGCAGAAGTAAATACGGCGTAGCATAATTATGGTACGAAAGGAGCGTGTTTATATGCCTCGCATTATACCGATTCGTGATTTGAAAAATACGACTGAAATTTCTAAAATGTGCAATGAATCTCCTGAACCGGTCTATATCACAAAAAATGGTTATGGTGACATGGTTATTATGGGGATGAAAGCCTATGAGGAAAAATTGTATATGTTGGATGTGTATTCCAGATTAGCACAGGCCGAAGAAGAAATTCGCGAAGGCAAAGCGATAGACGCTCGCAAAGCATTGAAAGACTTGAAGGCGAAATATGGCTTATAAAGTTGAGATTGCACCTCTGGCCAATAAGGACTTGGAAGAAATTCTTGACTATATTTTGAGGGAATCATCGAATCCGTCGGATGCGGCTGATTTATTGGATGGGATAGAATCTTGCTATTCTAATTTGGAGAAAATGCCGGAAATGTATGAGCGGTGTCGAGATACTCGATTGAAAGCAATGGGGTATCGCCGCATTACCGTAAAAAATTATGTTATCATTTATAAGGTCGAGGAAAGCATAAAGACAGTATACATTATGCGTTGTTTTTATGGTGGACGGGACTATGAAAAAACTAATTTGAATAAATTTTGAAGTGCAGCTTGAAGTCAGGCTGCACTTTTATACTGTCGTATATCTCGGAACATGGAGCCTGTTGCATAAATCGGAGTGAGAGCTCCATCTGCACGGACTTTCAGCCCCACTTTCACGGATTAAAGCCCTACCAAGCATAACAGCGCGCCGGACTGGGAGGACCGGCACGCTGTCAGGTTGATTCCGTGTACTTGCAGCCGGTGTAGCGATTCTGCTGTACTTTGTCCTCAAACCGTATGTCGGCACAGAAACGGTTTCATGGATGTGTATCCTTGGTGCTGCCCCGTTTGCTGCTATGGGATTTGTGACATATCACGGTATGACGGCCGAGCAGTTTGTATGGGCATGGCTGCGGTCAGAAGTGTTGGAGCCAAAAGTCATTCGATTCCAGCCGAATAATATCTATTATGAAGCGTTAAAGCCTGAGCTAGAGAAGAAAGAGGGAATGAAGAACCATGATTAAGAGTATTCGTACCATCATGAAGCAGGATAAGGAACGCTACAAGGTACCTCGCAAGGTGCAGGATGTCATCCCTATCAGGCGCATCTGGCCGGACGGTATTTTTCAGGTGGGCAGCAAGTTCACTAAGATGTATCGGTTTACGGATATTAACTATTTGGTGGCCTCCCGCAAGGATAAGGAGAGTATGTTCCTGACCTATTCGGAACTGCTAAACAGTCTGGACAGCGGCGCGACTACCAAACTGACGATTTACAATCATCGTCAGAACCGCGCCAGCTTTGAAAAATCCATTCTGATGCCGATGAAGGAGGACGGATTGGACCAGTACCGCAAGAAATATAACCAGATGCTGCTGGATAAGGCTACGGGCGCAAACGGTATCATGCAGGAGAAGTACCTGACGGTTTCGGTAGCAAGAAAAGATGTGGATGAGGCGAGAACGTATTTCTCCCGCATTGGCGCTGACCTGTCGGCACATTTTGCAGCGCTCGGTTCCAAGTGTATGGAACTGACGGCAGCAGAACGCCTGCGTATGCTGCATGATTTTTACCGTGCCGGTGAGGAAACGACGTTTGACTTCGACATTAAGAGCATGGCGAGAAAGGGGCATGATATTCGGGACTTTATCTGCCCTGATGTAATTGAAAAAAACAAGGATTATCTGATTCTGGGCGATCAGTATTGCCGGGTGCTGTTTCTCAAAGACTATGCCAGCTACATTAAGGACAGCATGGTTACGGAACTGACTGACCTGAACCGCAATATGATGCTTTCCATTGATATTCTGCCCATTCCGACCGATGAGGCGGTACATGAGGTGGAGAGCCGCCTGCTAGGCGTGGAAACCAACATCACGAACTGGCAGCGCCGCCAGAATGCAAACAACAATTTCTCTGCTGTTGTTCCGTATGATATGGAGCTTCAGCGCAAGGATAGCAAGGAATTCCTTGACGACCTGACCACTCGTGATCAGCGCATGATGTTCGCGGTGCTGACGATGGTGCTTACTGCAGATACCAAGGAGCAGCTGGACGCAGATACGGAAACCGTACAGGCGATTGCCCGAAAGCATATGTGTCAACTAGCTGTGCTGAAATATCAGCAGCTTGACGGGCTGAATACAGTGCTTCCCATCGGCGCTCGTAGGATTGATGTTTTTCGAACGCTGACAACGGAAAGCCTTGCAGTGTTTATGCCATTCAAGGTACAGGAAATTCAGGATAAGGGCGGCATCTTCTTTGGAGAGAATGCGATTTCGCACAACCTCATCATGTGCGATAAAGCGAACCTGCTGAACCAGTCTGCATTTCTGTTGGGTGTTCCCGGCAGCGGCAAATCATTCAATGCAAAGGAACTGATTACGTTCCTGATTCTGAATACCGATGATGATATCCTGATCTGTGACCCGGAAGGAGAATATGCGCCGCTTGCAGAGGCAATGGGTGATATTTCGTCTGTAATCCGCGTTTCGGCTGGCGGTAAGGACAGACTGAATGCTATGTACATGGTTGATGGCTACGGCGAAAATAACCCGATTGTAGTGAAATCGCAGTTTATCATGTCACTGGTAGAGCGTATTGACCCGAACGGTGTCGGTCCGCAGCAGAAGTCCATCATTGACCGATGCGTTGCGGCGGTGTATCAGGAAGCGGAGCAGTCCGGCACAGTGCCCACGCTGTCAACACTGCGTGAAATGCTGCTCGATCAGCCGGAAGAAAAGGCGAAGGATATTGCGCTTGCACTGGAGCTGTTTACCACCGGCTCTCTGGATATTTTCGGCCATAAAAGCACGGTCAATCTGGATAAGCGGGTGGTTGTGTTTGACATTCATGGACTGGGTGAACAGTTGAAGCCGATCGGCCATCTGGTCATTGCGGATACCATGCTGAACCGCGTAATGCTCAACTGGAACCGCGGCAAACGCACTCATGTATTTATTGATGAGTTCCATGTCATGTTTGAAAACGAGTTCAGCGCGGCCTTTTTCAATTCGACATGGCGGCAGTTTCGAAAGAGAAATGCGTACCCGACCGCTATCACGCAGAATGTGGAGTATCTGCTGGATTCCGTTCAGGCAAGTACCATGCTCTCTAACTCGGAGTTTATTGTCATGCTCAATCAGGCAGCATCCGACCGTGAAAAGCTGGCGCACCTGCTGAATATCTCGAATGAGCAGATGAGCTATATCACCAATGCAGATGCAGGCTGCGGCCTGATTAAATATGGCAGCGCACTGGTGCCGTTCATCAACCGTTTTCCGCAGAATACGAAACTGTATGAGCTGATGACGACCCGACCTAATGAAAAGTTTTTATAAATGGAAAGAGTGATTGTAATTAGCTGGCTATAAACCATTTTTACAGAAAAAACTTGCGATAATAATTGCATGAATGTCTCCTTTCAACGATAATAGACACACCACCTTGAAAGGAGAGTGTGTCTATGATTACAAACAATTTCAACAAAGAGCTTCGGGATATTTCGGACGCATTGCGCGATCTAGGATATACTGACAGCACCATCGGACTGCGTCAACGTTATTGGAAGGAGTATTGCTTTTTCCATGGAAGTCTTGACATTGATGAAGCGTCAATGGATGAGTTTCTGCTGAAAAACTACGATATTCAGAGTGGGAATATCAATGTTTCCAAACGGCAGTATGAGGTAAGAGCCGCGCTTCGCAACTTGCTGGAATATCGCCGTTATGGAAAAATCA
>JABLTO010232865.1_pt1 | contig 16495 bp, 16 predicted proteins | sample 7160091 | NCBI WGS metagenome assembly JABLTO01 (sample SAMN14651225, study PRJNA627086) | human gut metagenome | isolation source: feces | host: Homo sapiens
GGCTTTTATGCAGGAAGAACGCATACGATCATTCCAAATCGCGACTGTGCGCTCGGGCTTCCGGTAAACAGGGAAATTCTGGATATTGTGATTGATTTTATGGAAAAATATCATATTTCCGCATACGATGAGAAAACCGGAAAAGGACTGGTGCGCCATGTACTGATCCGATGTGGGTTTTCCAGTCAGGAAAAGATGGTTTGCCTGATCATTAATGGAAAAAGTCTGCCACATGGGGAAAAACTGGTGGAAGCATTGCGAAAAATTGATGGTATGACAAGTATTTCCCTTAATTGCAATACCGAGCGCACCAATGTGATTCTGGGCCACAAGACCATCGTGCTCTGGGGGCAGGAATATATCACAGATCAGATTGGAGATATTTCTTATGAAATTTCACCAGTATCCTTTTATCAGGTCAATCCGGTGCAGACGGAGAAGTTGTACGGACTGGCACTGGAATATGCAGATCTGCACGGGGAAGAGACCGTGTGGGATCTGTATTGCGGTATCGGAACAATCTCCCTGTTCCTGGCTCAGAAAGCGAAACAGGTGTATGGCGTGGAGATTATTCCACAGGCCATTGAAAATGCGAAGCGCAATGCTGTAAAGAATGGCATCGAAAATGCAGAATTTTTCGTCGGAAAATCAGAGGAAGTGCTGCCGGAGTTTTATGAAAAAGAAGCGGCAGCAGGACGGAAGGCGCATGCGGATGTTATTGTGGTAGATCCGCCGAGAAAAGGATGCGATGAAAAATTACTGGACACCATTGTAAAGATGGCACCGGACCGGGTGGTCTATGTCAGTTGTGATTCCGCGACGCTGGCCCGGGATCTGAAGATACTGTGTGAGCAAGGGTATGAATTGAAACGTGTACGAGCGGTGGATCAGTTTTGCCATACCGTCCATGTGGAAGTCGTGACATGTCTACAAAGGGTGAAGTAGTAAAAATCCTTGAATTCGACGACTGCCCGACAAACGAGAATCTCGTAGAGATTCTCCGGTTTACGCACTTTTCGAGGGTTTTTAAGCTCAATAAGACTTCGGAAATCGGGCGAAAAAAAGAGATTTTTCACGAGATAAAGGTCTCGGTAGTTATGGAACTGGTATGAGTGGACACAAAACTCTACTGTCCACAAAGTCAGAAATTATTATCAGCTATTGAATAAAAAGAGAAGCGAGAACCGCTTGTTTTCTACATTTTTGCGTGGAGAGCAGGCGGTTTTTTTACTGCCAGCTTTTTACACAATAAAGCCCTACGGATTGCTATGCATTACGTGCTCTCGCAATCCTATCTGCATGCGCAATCCGAGCTATTGCTCTACTTGCTTATGCAGATTAGCGTCTCTAATGACCAGATGATTGCCTATGTAAGCATGGCACAAATCTGGTCATTGAGACCGGGCTTTATTCGCACGTGATACCTTAAAAAAAGAAGTGGAGGTTAAAAATGCAGAAGACAAAAGCAACGTGTTACTTTGGGACAGACGCCTATGGTTTACAAACGGGAAACGTGAAAATCAGTGAATTGCACGACTTTAAAGGTCATCCGTTTAAGGTGGAACAGGACATTCAACTCTTTGAATTGATGCGAAGTATTGAAGATAAAGGCGTGTTGGTTCCGCTGCTTGTAAGAAGTAATCCTTATGGGGATGGTTATGAGATTATTGCAGGTCATAGAAGAAAGGCAGCCTGTACTTGGGCTGGGATTGATGAAGTGCCAGTGATTGTTCGTGAGCTGGATGATGCAGATGCGGTAATCGCAATGATTGACAGCAACCTGCAGCGAGAGCATATCAAACCCAGTGAAAAGCCTATGCCTATAAGATGAAGCTGGAAGCAATGAAGTCACAGGGGAAACGAAATGATTTGTTTTTGTCCCAATTTGGGACAAAGTTGGAAAAAGGAGAGATTGCAGAAGGAAAATTTATTCTTCGTGCAGATGAACGACTGGCAAAAGAAGTCGGGGAAAGCAGAAATCAGATTGCAAGATATATTCGATTGACCAATCTGATTCCGAAGATTCTGGAGATGGTGGATGCTGAGCGAATCGCATTTACCATCGGTGTGGAGCTTTCTTATTTGACCGAAGAAGAACAGTATGAACTACATGCAATGATGGATTTGGAGCAGTGTACACCATCTTTGTCACAGGCAAATGAAATGAAACGAATGAGTCAGGCGGGAAACCTTGATATGGATGAAATGTATTCTATCTTGGAACAGGAGAAGCCAAATCAGAGAGAGCAGATCAAGATTTGTGCAGACACGCTCGCAGATTATTTTCCAAAGGATTTTACACCGAGACAAAAGGTGGAGCTTATTGAAACTTTGGTAAAAGAATGGTACGAAAAACAGATGATGCAAGCAAAACCATCAGTGCAGCAGAAATTAAATAAAACAGGAAGAGAACGATAGGAGGAACTGGCGATGAAGAAAGAATTATCTATTTTTGAACAAATGGGAGGAACATATACAGAAGTAGACGGGATTTTCTATCCAAATCTGGAGGTAAAGCCAGAGAAAAATGTGGTGGTTGGAAAATACGGAACAATCTGGATGCGTTTTATAGAAGAAAAATATCCAATGCGATATCTGGAACTTTATATGGATGGAGAACTGCGAGTAAAGGCAGCGGAAGTCAATGAGGAAGCAATGGGAGTGCTGGATACAATGGTGCAGGCGTATTTGAAGAAACATAAACCAAAGAATCAGGATTCCACAATGGAGATGTGGAAGTTAAGGGAACAGACAAGGGCGATAGCAGAGGAATTTATTTTAGAAGATATTGTTTGTAGATTTCATTAAGAGGAGGATGTGCGATATGACAGAAAAAATCAGAGATTATAATGTAAATGGAGCAATGATCATTGGTGTGGACAATGGTTATGGAAATATGAAAACAGCCAGAAGATGTTTTAAGACAGCGTTGGTGAAGTACGGTTCCGAACCGGTTTTATGCAGAGACTATCTGGAATATGAAGGAAAGTTCTATGTGATCGGAGAGGGAGATAAAGGTTTTGTGGCAGATAAGCAGTCGAATGAAGATAATTATATTCTGACACTGGCTGCCATTGCCAAAGAATTAGAAACAAGAGGAATGAAGGATGTAGTGAATACGGCGAGGGTACACCTTGCCGTAGGTCTTCCATTAAAACGGCTACAGAGATAACCTTGAAATGATAGCAGATGGATATGGATTGGAATGGATGGGATAAGATGTGATGACAGATATGTCAATAAATGCTGTACGATAGCTGTTTGGGCAGAGGATTGTGTAGCATTGCTTTAAACACCGATTATTGTAAGCGTATCCATGGTTTCATTTTAGGCGTTAGATGTAGCCGAAAAATACAACAGCATAAAAGAGAAAAAGGAGAGTAAAGAAGTCATGCAGTTCTGAAACAGAATTGTGTGGCTTTTTTAGTTTAACGAAAGAAGGTGTTATATGGGATTTCGATCAAAGGACGAAGTAATCTATTCTCGTGTGACTGGCAGTACCAGACGGGAATTTCACAAGCAGATGGAAGAAAGCGGTTATAAAAGTTCTTCCGATTTTATAGAGTATTTACTCCGTGTGAACAAGGGGAAACAGGTGGATGAAGTGACTTTAAAGAAATTTATGGATACGATGAAAGACGTAGTTTACGAACTGAAAAAGCAGGAGGTCAATATCAATCAGATTGCACGATATATCAATTCCTATCTTGGGTTTGCCACCGAAGAAGCATTTCGGGATATGGAAAAATCTTATAAAGATGTGGAAGACAGAGTATTGGAATTATTGGAGAAGGTGGCGTAATGGCAGAAGTATATGGAAATGTGAATGTAAAATACAATCCCTGTAAATCCATTGCACAGTTAAAAAGTACTGCGGATTATATTCTGGGAAAGCGAAAAGAGCAGATAGAAGCCGGAATCGAAAAGACAAGTAATGAGCTTTATAATGCTTTTGGATGTAATCGTGATAATTTTGCTAACAGTCTGATCATTACAAGAAAATGCATCAGAAGAAGTATTCCAGATACAAGCCGAAGGAAATTCTGGCACAGAAGATATCTATTTCCATTCATCCGGAAGACAGCAATAAAATGAGTTATAGAGAAGCCTATAAGATGGCGGAGCAGTTTGCAAGGGAGTTCTTCTGGAGCAAAGGATATGAAGTGCTGTTTGCGGTGCATACGGATACCGACCATATCCACGCTCATTTTCTGGTAAGTAACTGCAATCAGAAAGACGGAACTTCCCTTCACAGAGGTCCGAAGGAACTGGTGGAGATGTCAAAGTATTTCGGGGAACAGTGTGTGGAATACGGACTTTATAATTCTGTCCGTGATTCTTTCTACAGTTCGAATAAAGAACGAGAGGAAATTACGTTTGCCGAACATCAGATGAAGAAGCGTGGCAAGTTGTCATTTAAGGATGAGATTAAAACTTATATCCGCTTGGTAATGAATTATAAGTGTACCAAAACGGTGCAGGATGTGGTGGAAATGGTGGGGCTGATTTACGGAATGGATATTCGTTTAAATGGAAAGACCATCAGCTATGTACTTCCTTATGATATGAACAAAGGCGGAAAAACAAAAGCAGTGCGTGGCAGTAAGCTTGGAAAACGCTTTATGGTAGAAGGTATTGAACAGTATCTTCAGGAGAAAGAGCGAATGAGACTGAAATATCAGAGAACAGAAAGGGAGATTGAAGAATCAAAACTTACTGCGGATGACTATTTTGATTGGGAAGAACAGTCAACAGAAGATAAATCAGTGTATCAGGCATTCGATGAATTTATGAAAGGGAAAATATTCCGGAGAATGATGAGTCTGTGTTCTATGGCGGAGCATTTCAGGATTTTCACAGGGAATGGTAGGGGATTCCGGAAGAGAAGAAAGAAGAACCGCTTGATTATGCAAAAATTCCGATGAAAGACAGGGCACATCTGCTTCCACACCAACGGATAATACGATGGAGGAGTTTGAAAAGTATAAAGTACGTATGGGATATAATGAGGGAAAACTGAAATCTGTACGTTACCGAATGAGTGTATACGATGATTTTCTGAAGGAATATGATTATCGTAAGAAGGTGAAGGGGACGCGGCGAACGGAACAGAAGCAGAAAACAGTGAAGAAGAAAAGAGATTATTGTAGATAAAAAGACAAGCCAGACAACCAAAGTCATTGTAGTAGATTTAGGTTGTTTGGCTTTTTTTGTTCAAAAGAAAATGGGAGGTAAGGTATGAGCGATAAAAATAAAATTTATGGATATGTGAGAGTGTCAAGTACAGATCAGAATGAGGAACGTCAGATAGTTGCACTTGCTGAGGTAGGAGTGCCAGAGAAAAATATATTTATGGATAAGCAGTCTGGTAAAAGTTTTGACAGACCACAGTATAAAAAGTTGGTGAAGAAATTGAAGTCTGGAGATTTGCTATATGTTTTAAGTATCGATCGATTAGGACGTAACTATGAAGAAATACAGAATCAATGGCGTGTTATTACGAAAGAAATCGGGGCAGATATATGTGTGTTGGATATGCCACTACTTGATACAAGGCAGGGAAAGGACTTGATGGGAACTTTTATTGCAGATCTTGTGTTGCAGATTTTGTCTTTTGTTGCACAGAGCGAGAGGGAAAATATTAAAAAGAGACAGGAACAGGGGATTGCAGCTGCAAAAGCAAAAGGTGTTCGATTCGGTAGACCAGAGATTCCACTTCCAGATAACTTTGGCAAGCTAGTGAAAGATTGGGAAAAGAAGAAAATTTCCTTTGAAGAAGTGCTGAAACTATGCAATATGAGTGAAGCTACTTTTTATAGAAAACTGCGTGAATACAGGATTAGTAAAGGTGGGTAAAAATGATTCAGTTATCAAAAGGTGTACCTTTTGATAGCCATTCATACAACAAAATTCTACTACGATAAAGTCAAATTATCAAGGATTTTACAGGTTTTTGTTCAGTTTTTGTACACCAAATCCGCAGAGTGATAATAGAAGATGCTTTCGCAGTAGTTTTATCAAAAGGTACACCTTTTGATAATTGTTTCAGAACATAATCCTATGCAATGATTTTTTTTTGATTTTATGAAGGATTAAGAGATATAAGTACTACGAAAGAACACGAGGGAGGATATGTATGAAATACAACGGATTAACAGATGAAGAAGTACGATTGTCGAGAGAAAAATATGGGGGTAATGCTATTCCGGATTCAGAACCTACAACTTTTTGGGAAGCCTTTAAAGAAACTTTTGGAGACCCAATGATTAAAATTTTGCTTGTGATTGCAGCAATTATGATTGGAATGTTTTTTGTGGGTTATGCAGAAATTTATGAACCAATTGGAACAATTGTTGCTGTAATTATTGTTGCATTTGTATCAGCCAAAACAAGTGTTGCAAGCGATACAAAATACAGAGAATTGAAAGATAGCACTAAAAAGGATACTTGTAAAGTTTATCGAAACGGCATTGTGACTGTGATTGAAGTAGATGATGTTGTTGTTGGAGATAAAATCCTTATGCAATCGGGTGATAAGATTCCCGCAGACGGAATTTTAGTAGATGGTGACTTAAGAGTCGATAACTCAGCATTAAATGGTGAAGCAGAAGAGTGCAAAAAAGTTGCAGCTAATGATGGTGTTGAACTTCCAGATGAAATTACAGGAGATACGTTTGTTGATAAACATTCGTTGTTCAGAGGAGCAGTTATATTTGATGGAGAAGGTATTCTTGATGTAAGAAAAGTCGGATTAAAAACCATGATGGGTAAAATGGCCGAAGAAATGCAGGAGGATGAGCCGGATTCACCGTTAAAAGTAAAACTTAGCAAACTAGCTAATCAGATTTCGACTTTTGGATACATTGGTGCAGTGGTGATTGCAATTATGTATATGGCATTTTTTATTTTTAATGCCGGAGGCGTAAGTGCTTATTTAGGATTAGGTGTATCAATGATTCTTAAAGATATTGTTGAAGCAGTGTCTTTGGCAATTGTAATTATTGTATGTGCAGTTCCGGAAGGTTTGCCATTAATGATTTCACTGGTATTAATGCAGAATACAAGTAAAATGCTGGATCATAATGTACTTGTAAGAAAAGCAGAGGGTATTGAAACTGCAGGTTCGTTAAATATTTTATTTAGCGATAAAACAGGAACTATTACAAAAGGTATGCTTGAAGTGGTTGAATTCTTTACCGCAGATGGAAATACAATCGAATTAGCGGAATTAAAGAATTATGGGAAAGTTAAAAAACTGTTAGATTACGCAATTGGTAAAAATACTGCGTCTATGTTTGATGGAGAGCATAGAGTTATCGGAGGAAACGCTACAGATCAGGCTTTAATGAAGTTTATTGGTGAGGATGTTTATTCGCTTTTGACTACAAATACGGAGTTAGTTGTAAATGCGCATCAGGGATTTAACTCAGCGAATAAGTTCAGTCAGGCAGAAATTAAATCATTAGGAAAAACATTTTATAAAGGTGCACCAGAGAAATTCCTGGCAGTTGCATCAAAAGCTTTAAATGCAAATGGTGAAGTAATTGATTTGGATTTGGAAGCGCTGAATAAAAAAATCAATGAACTGGCATCAAGAGCTATGCGAGTTTTGGCTTTTGGATATTCAGAAAAATCATTAGTAGATAATAAGATTAATGAAGACGTAGTTCTGATTGGATTAGTAGCAATTCGTGATGATGTAAGACCGGAAGCGAAAGAAGCAATAAGGGAAGTTCATGAAGCCGGAATTCAGGTTGTTATGATCACAGGAGACAGATTAGAAACAGCCATGTCAATCGCACGAGATGCGGGATTAATAAGAAATTCTCAGGATAAAGCATTAACATCTGCTCAGTTGAACGAAATGTCAGATGATGAGGTAAAGAGTATTATTAAAGATATTAAAGTAATCGCAAGAGCATTGCCGACTGATAAATCAAGAATGGTTAGAATTTGTCAGGAAATGAATCTTGTAGTAGGTATGACAGGGGATGGCGTTAATGATTCACCAGCATTGAAACGTGCAGATGTTGGTTTTGCTATGGGTAGTGGAACTGAAGCAGCTAAAGAAGCTGGAGAGATCGTAGTACTTGATGACAACTTTAAATCTATTAAGGATGCTATTTGGTATGGCCGTACTATTTATCATAACATTTTGAAATTCTGTAAATTCCAGCTGGTAATTAATGTGGCTGCAGTTGTAGTAAGTGCTTTTGCACCATTCTTCGGAGTGGAAGAACCATTAAAAGTTACACATTTGTTATTTGTAAACCTTGTAATGGATGGATTGGGAGCAATCATGCTTGGTAATGAACCTGCGCTTGAAAAATATATGAAAGAAAGACCACGCAGAAGAGATGAAAGTATTGTTAGTAAAAAAATGATGACACAGATAGGCATTATGGGACTATGGTTAACTATTTTAAGTTTTGCTTTCTTGAAAATGCGAATATTTGATGTTTTCTTTGCTAATGATAATGAAAAACTGACTGCATATTTTGTTCTTTTTATTGTGAGTGCATTGTTCAATGGATTTAATGTTCGAGATGATGGTTTTGGTATTTTTAAAGGATTAAATAAAAATCCAGGATTTTTAAAAGTGTTTTTCTCTATTATTTTTGTTCAGTTTTTAATTGTTAATGCAGCAATTGTTCCGGTAGGAATATGTCAGTTGATTGGAAATATGTTCAGTTGTGTGCCATTTGGTGTTACTGGCTGGGGTGTAGCCATTGCAATGGCAGCTACGATGATACCTATCGATTTAATTAGAAAAGTATTGACAAAATAAAAGTTTGATTAAAGGGGTAATGAATATGAATAAAAGAAAGTTACAATTATCCTTTAATGCACCAGTAGTATTAGGTTTTACGATTCTTTGTTTTGTTGTATTGATTTTGGATACCGTTACAAATGGAAATATAACAAATAGCTTTTTCTCTGTTTATAGATCTTCATTGGTTAATCCTGCAACATACATAAGATTTTTCGGACATGTTGTTGGGCATGCAGGATGGGATCATTTTATGGGAAATATAATGATGATTCTTGTTGTGGGTCCTTTGTTAGAGGAAAAATATGGTTCTTCAAATATCCTGTTTGTTATTTTAAGTACAGCTTTAGTAACTGGAATTGTTAACTTTGTTTTTTTTCCTAACGTTCAGTTGCTTGGAGCCAGTGGTGTTGTATTTGCGTTCATTTTACTATCTTCATTAACGAGCATTACAGAAGGAAAAATTCCAATAACCTTTATATTGGTCGCAATTATATACATAGGTGAACAGGTTTATAGCGGAATTTTTATCAATGATAATGTTGCTAATCTTACGCATATAATTGGAGGACTTGTTGGTTCCGTATTAGGTTATATCATGAATAAGTATAAAATGAAGCGATATTAAAGGTGCGAGAAAGATGTTCAATCACATACATATTAAAGATTTAGAAGATTATTTTGTTGAACTACATGCCAGAAAAGAAAAGGGGGGTTACTTTTACCGTATCAATGGTTATTCAGATAATATTGCGCGCTTTATAAAAAAATATTACGAAACAGCACGTAAATCGGGAGTTGTGATAGAGGGTAAAATACAAAATCCTGATCAGAAAAATTTGGCATATTATCAAGAAATAATGGGTTTAGATTTTCGATTGGATATGAGTTTTATTTTGCAAAGTTTACAAAAGTGGCTTCCAAGAATGAATGAATATCAACGAAATGTAGTTGGTAAATCAATTTATAATTCATTACTTGAAATGCGGATGGCCGGAAAAACTGAAAATATGCTGAAAAATGCATATATAAAATATATGTGCTGGCTATATTACAAGTTTGAAAGGATTATCAATCAGCTGGGGAACAATTGTGTTCCAAAGATTTTATATGAAGGAGAAATAAGTCATTATGAATTAATGCTTATTTCTATTCTTTCGAATGCTGGCTGCGATGTAATACTTCTTCAATATAAAGGCGATCAAGCGTATCTGAAAGAAGATAAAGAGTCGAAATTGTCAGAAGTTTATGATTTAGAGAGTCAAATAGGATTTCCGCAGAATTATTCGTTAAAAGCGGTTCGTGCAGAAATACAGGAGGAGTTTAATAATCAGTTACTTTATGGTACATTACCGAAGCATATAAATTGTACAAATGCCTGGATTAAGGGAAAAGGGCTGGACGATTTTTTAGAACCGGTTTTAACCAGAGGGAATGATGAAAATTTATATTATAACTGTTTTTGCAGAATTAATGGTGTTGAAGATAAACTTACATATGCAAATGAATTATATCAGTTCCATCAGGCACTTGTTTCAGGAAAAAGAAAAGTAGTTGTAGTAAATGGAGAAATTCCATCTGTAACTCCGGAAGAAGTGAGTCAGATTAAGAGAAATAATTACACAAAACAGGATCAGATGATTAGGGATTTATCCAATAATATACGTTATACATACAATGTAGAATTGCAGAGAGCACTTAATAAGGCTTTTGTAGATGTAATATTGGAAGTGGGGAAAGATGCAGGATGTACACTAAATAAGCTGATAAATAAAGCGGTGTATATTCTGTGCTGGTTGAATAGATATCAGGTGCAGTTATTTTCAAATTGGAAATTGCCGGAAATAAGTTGCTTTATACATATGGGAGCCTGCAAGAATGATAACGAAGTTTTGTTTTTGAAGTTTTTATCTAAACTTCCAGTGGATGTATTAATTTTAAATCCAAATCTGAACGAGAAATGTATTTTAAATGACAGATTTTTGTATGAGATTAATCATACGGAATCATTGGCAATGACAGAGTTTCCGTTACAAAATACTCAGGTAAGAATTGGAACCGCTGCATTTCATGCGGAAAGAGAATTGGATACATTGATGTATCATGAGTCTGGAATATATAGAAATCAACAATATTCAAAGGCAAATTCTATATGTCTTCAAACCATGTATGAGGAAATAAGAATTTTATGGGATCAAGAATTAAAATATCGTCCGAACTTTAGTGTTACGAATGGTGTGGTAAGTATTCCGGTTATTTTTTCCAAAATATGCGGTGTAAAAGATGGAATGGTTCAGAACTATTGGAATTCTATAAGGGAATTGTTAACGGAGGATACTCTCGTAATTAAAAAATGTCCGTTTGTGGATTCGCTGGATGCGAATTCTATAAAATCGCTGGCGACCGAATTTTACAGAAATGGGAGAATTCAAAAAGAAAAGATTAAACACCATCCTAAGTTTTTATATGGTTATTTAAGAGAAGATGTACAAGATATGATCTTGGAAAAATTGCAAATTTTAATAGATCAAAGAACTATTAAAGGTACACATGAAAATGGAACAGAATATACGATTGTTTCTACTATCTTGAATTTACCAAAATAAATACTTCGTATGATGCAAAAATTTGATTTCACGAAAAAAAATCCAAAGATTGTTTATATTAGTACAACGGAAAAGACAATAAGTTTGGAAGATTCAATTATCATGGCTTTTTTAAATCTTATGGGATTTGATATTTTGTTTTTTGTTCCAACAGGATATCAAACTATAGAGAAATATTTTAATTCAATAATAATGGAAGAACATCAAATCGGCGAATACAAATATGAGTTAACAGTACCGAATTTGGAGGAAGTTTCATTAAATAATACACGTTTGAGTTGGCGTGAAAAATTTTTAAGGAGAGGATAAATATGGCATTAGATTTTAGTAAAACATCGCAACATGCAATGTCTACAACATCAGCTGTAGAAACAAAAAATGAAATTGAAGTTGTAAAGTCATATGACATTGTGGCAGATAGACAACGCATGAATCAAGAATTGCTTAATTCAGCTGAAGTTGACCGTATTGTAAGTACTATTGAAGTACACAATTTAGAAACAATTGTTTCTTTTGGAGCAGAAGTGGCTGAAGAAATTTCAAAAGCGTCTGATGTGGTATTGAATAGTATGAATATGTCTCAGTTGGACGATACAAGTACTATGCTTACAGCATTAGCAAAGATAATGGATCAGTTTGATATCAATGAAATCAAGGAAAATCCAGGACTTTTCGGGAAATTATTTGGCGGATTAAAAAAACAGTTAGATAAGATTTTGGCTAAATATCACACAATGGGTGAACAGGTAGATAAAATTTATGTTCAGTTAAAGCAGTATGAATCTGAAATCAAACAATCTAATAGAAAATTGGATCAAATGTTTGATGCCAATGTTAATTTTTATCATGAACTGGTCAAATATATTTTGGCAGGTGAGCAAGCATGTCGTGAAATTGAAGCGTATATTGCACAAAGACAGTCCGATATGGAATCTACAGGTGATAATTCAATTCAGTTTGAATTAACAAGTTTAAATCAGGCATTAATGATGATGGAACAAAGAACACAAGACCTTAGAACCGCAGAGAATGTTGCGATGCAATCAATTCCAATGATTAAGACGATGGAATTCAGCAATATGAATCTGGTTCGTAAGATAAATTCGGCGTTTATTGTAACATTACCAGTTTTTAAACAGGCATTGGCTCAAGCGATTATGCTTAAACGTCAAAGAATTCAAGCAGAAGCTATGTCTGCATTAGATCAGAAGACTAATGAAATGTTAATCAAGAATGCACAGAATACTGTAGAAGTTTCTAAACGTACTGCACAGATGGCTTCTGGAAGTTCAATTCAAATTGAAACGCTTGAAACAACTTGGAGAACTATTGTAAACGGCATTGATGAAACAAAAGCAATCCAGGAAAATGCACGGAAGAAACGAATTGAAGACCAGGCACGATTAGAAAATATTAAACAAGAGTTTAATAAAATGTATCATATGCCACCAGCAAAAAAATAATTTATGACTGATTATAAGTGGAGTTCCACTTAAAATACATAATTTAAAGGGAGGAAATATTATGCCTATTAATCTTTCAAAAGGACAAAAAGTTGATTTAACAAAAGGGAACCCAGGATTAAAAAGTGTTATGGTCGGACTTGGCTGGGATGTTAATGCATTTGACTCAGGAGCTGATTTCGATTTAGATGCTGCAGCCTTTATGCTTGGAGCAGATGGAAAATGCCCAACAGAAAAAGAATTTATTTTTTATGGAAATCTGACACATGTAAGCGATGCGGTAAAACATATGGGTGATAACCTTACAGGTGAAGGTGATGGTGATGATGAACAGATTTGTGTGGATTTAAGTAAAATTCCGGCGAATATATCTAAAATCGCATTTACAGTAACTATTTATGATGCGGAAACAAGAAGACAGAATTTCGGACAGGTTTCCAATGCTTTTATTAGAATTGTAGATGAGGCTACAGGAACAGAGCTTATTAGATATGATTTGGGAGAAGATTTCTCTATTGAAACAGCAGTTGTAGTTGGAGAAATGTATAAGCATGGAAATGAATGGAAATTCAATGCGATTGGTAGTGGTTTCCAAGGTGGTTTAGCTGCTTTATGCGGACATTATGGAATTGATGTCGCTTAAGGAGGTCAAAAATGCCAGTTAGTTTACAAAAGGGAGAAAAAGTAAGTCTCACAAAAGGAGATCCAGGATTATCGAAAGTTGTCGTTGGATTGGGTTGGGATGTAAATCAATTTGATACAGGTGGAGATTTTGACCTTGATACATCAGCATTTTTGCTTACCGAAAATGGAAGAGTTTCCCAACAATCAGATTTTGTGTTTTTCGGAAATTTAGTTCATCCATCAGGAAGTGTAACTCATATGGGAGATAATCTTACGGGAGCAGGTGATGGAGATGATGAGCAGATAAAAATAGATTTATCGAAAATTCCAGCTAATATTACTAAAATTGCATTTACAGTAACCATTTATGATGCGGAAACAAGAAGACAGAATTTCGGACAGATTAATAATGCGTTTATTCGTATCTACAATGAGATTACTGGAGAAGAAATTCTCAGATATGATTTGGGAGAAGATTTTTCAATTGAAACAGCAGCTGTGTTTGGTGAATTGTATAAGCATGGAAGTGAATGGAAATTTAATGCTATCGGCAGTGGATATCAAGGTGGTTTAGCTGCATTATGTGCAAGCTATGGTATTGATGTGGAATAAGATGGATAAAAGGAAGGGTAAAACATGTCTATTAGTTTACAAAAAGGACAAAAAGTCAGCTTATCTAAAGATAATGCTGGATTATCAAAAATTATCGCAGGGCTTGGCTGGGACGAGATTCAACAGCCAAGGGGGTTTTTTTCTTTGAAACCAGCAGCAATTGATTGTGATGCTTCTGCAATTTTACTTAAAAACGGTAAATTTGTTGATAGACACGATTTAGTATATTTTGGAAATTTAAATCACAAGTCAAGAACTGTTCAGCATATGGGAGACAATCTTACAGGAGCAGGTGATGGAGATGATGAACAAATCGTAATTGATTTAGCAAGAGTTCCACAGGAATATGACAGAATTGTTATTGTAGTGAATATTTATCAGGCAGTACAGAGAAGACAACATTTTGGCATGATTCAAAATGCATTTATTCGACTTGTGGATGCAAGAAACAACAGAGAAATGTGTAAGTATAATTTGACTGAAAATTATTCGGGTATGACAGCAATGATTTTTGGTGAAGTGTATAGACATAACGGTGAGTGGAAATTTAATGCTATTGGTCAGGGAACAAATGATCCAGGCTTAGGTGAACTTGCAAAAAGATATATGTAATTATTTGTCTGATTGAGGAAGGGGAACCATTCATGGTTTCTCTTTCTTTAAATATGGATATTATTGATATCGGACCAAAATGAGGAGAAAAATATGAATTTAAATAGAGTATGTTATGAAGTTGGTCCATTATTATATTCCCCAGCTACTAATAAAGGAATTGCAACTTCTGTTGTAGAAGAACGTTTTGGAAAACTATATTCGTTGGCATTGTGTTTGGAGGATGCAATTGCAGATGATTCGGTGGAAATTGCTGAAAAACAGCTGATAGAAACATTAAACGAAATAATGAATGCAACATATGAAAATGAATTTTATATGCCCAAAATATTTATTCGTGTTAGAGAGCCTAAGCAATTAGACAGACTGTTTGAACGTATGGAGAAATGTAAAAGAGTTGTTACAGGGTTTATTTTTCCAAAGTATCAATTACAAAATGCAGACCAATACAATGATTTTATAAAAAGAATAAATAAGAATTCAGAAAAAATCTTTTATATGATGCCAATATTGGAAAGTAAAAATCTGATTGATATATCAATCAGAAAAGAAACTTTATTGGATATAAAAGAAAAAATAGATGAGATGAAAAGATTCGTACTAAATGTACGTGTTGGTGGAAATGATTTTTGCAATGAGTTTGCAGCAAGAAGACATTATGATCAGATGATATATGATATTATTCCTATTTCACAGTTGCTTGGGGACATATTAACTGTTTTTGCAAGAGAATATGTAGTTTCTGGACCTGTATGGGAATTTTTTTCAAGCGATAATGAAGAATGGAAAACAGGATTAAAAAGAGAGTTGTCTCTTGATAAATTAAATGGATTTGTTGGAAAAACTGTTATACATCCAAAACAAATAGCAGTTGTTAATGACACATTGAAAGTTTCGAAAAAAGATTATGAAGATGCTCAAGCTATTCTACAGTGGGACGAGAATAATGAAAAGGGTGTATCAAAAAGTTGTGCTGGTGAACGAATGAATGAAATGAAAACACATGGGAATTGGGCTGTTAAAATATTAATTTTAGCAGATATATACGGAATAAATTAAGAAATGAGAACAGAGCATATGTATGATATAAAGGAATTGGTCTCCTTAGCTAAAAGAGAACATAACAGCAAGAGACCGTATTTATATGTTAATCCAAGTCAGGGGAAGCATATTCCGGCAGATCCCAAAAAAATGATAAAAATGTGTGTGTGTTTGGCTGGTGAAATTGAAAAAAAGTATTTAGGGGAAAAAATATTTATAATTGGTTTTTCTGAAACAGCGACTGCTATAGCGAGCTGCGTTGCTGAAAATTTAAACAATACGATTGGTTTTGTAACAACAACCCGGGAAGATAATGATAAAGCTGATTTTATATATTTTACAGAATCACATAGCCATGCTACAGAACAAAAACTTGACGTGCAAGGAATGGAGAAATATTTGCCTTTGGCAAAACGAATAGTGTTTGTTGAGGACGAAGTGACAACTGGAAATACGATTGTAAAATTAATCAATGAATTAGAAAAGAAATTTCCGGCGCTTAGCGTAAAGTATTCTATTGCTTCGATTTTAAATAGTATGAGCAATGGTCGTATTGTTGAATTAAGTAATATGGAGATTGATTGCGTTTGGTTGAAAAAAATACCATATGAATATAATGTCGAAGCATTGAATAAATACAATGATTGTTCCACAAACCATTTCACAACAATTGATAAATGTAATGATACAGTGAAAATTGAAAAGTTTAATCAAGGAGAAAATATTAGAAGGGCGTGTGAAACAAACAAATACTTTGAGAAACTGAA
>JABLTO010163692.1_pt1 | contig 16493 bp, 15 predicted proteins | sample 7160091 | NCBI WGS metagenome assembly JABLTO01 (sample SAMN14651225, study PRJNA627086) | human gut metagenome | isolation source: feces | host: Homo sapiens
ATTAGTTGTAATCATTCCATTCATACAACCTTTACTACGAATGATCTTAGTTAAATTTTGATTGATTTTTCTTTGGAAATATAATCCTAAAATAAATGCTATCAGCTCACCAAGCGGAAAAGCCCACCAGATCATCATATCAGCATTACTAAATAATGTAAAGATCCATGCTACCGGTAATGTCACGATGATCAATCTGACTAATGATAATATTAATGATTTTATTCCAAAACCTAAAGCTTGATAAATTCCTTGGAAAGCGATATTAGCACCTGCAAACAAATATCCTAAAGGTACTATTTGTAAAGCTAAAACTGTCATTTTTGTTGAATCCTGATTTAAAGAGAAAACTTTAGCTAGAGGCTCAGCGAATATTTCTAAAAATAACAATCCTATCGCCATTAAAACAAGAGTATAAATAATCCCATATTTGATTCCATCTTTAACCCGTTTTTTATCTTGTTTTCCATAGTTAAATGCAATTATTGGAATCATTGCATTATTTATTCCAAAAGCAGCAAAGAAAACAAATTGTTGAATCTTGTAGTAAATACCAAATGCAGTAACCGCTGTTTCGCTAACTAAACCATAAATTATATTTATTCCATATGACATAACAGACATTAATGACTGCATGATAATTGCTGGAATTCCAACTCTGTATATCCCAATAATAGTCTTTTTATTAGGTTTTAAATAAACTAATTTACCATCAATTTCTCTATTAAAATAATAATGGAAGATCATATCTAAAACTAGTGTTAAAATTTGTCCAATAACTGTTGCTAAAGCTGCTCCTACAATATCCATTTTAGGTAAACCAAATAACCCAAAGATTAAAATTGGATCTAAAATAATATTTGTTACTGCTCCTACTAATTGAGCAATAGTTGATAAATGTGTTTTTCCTGTACTTTGTAATAGTTTTTCATAGATCATTGAACCAATTGATCCAAAAGATAAAATACAGCAAAGTTTTAAATATGATGAACCTAAAGATAACACTAACTCATTAGATGTTTGACTCTTTAAAAATATATCAACTCCAAAGAAACCAAAAACTAAAAACAAAATATACATACAAATAGCAGTAAAAATTGCATTTCCGGCTACTAAACTAGCTTTTTCATAGTTCTTTTCACCTAAATATTTTGATAATAATGAATTAACTCCCACTCCAGTACCTACACCAATAGCAACCATCAGCATTTGAATTGGGAATGCTAATGTTAAAGCATTAATTGCATAATCAGCTAAATCAGCAATTGATGACGAAGTAATATTTGAGATAAAAAAAGTATCAACAATGTTATAGAACGCCTGGACAACCATTGATAAAATCATTGGCACTCCCATTGTAAACATTAACTTATTAATTGGAACATAGCCCATCTTATTTTTCATTTCCATATAATCACTCCTTAAAATAAAAACGTAAATCTCAATTGGATTTACGCCTTAGCTACTCATTGAATCACTATTTAGTTTTCATAACCATATCATAAATAATATCAGCACAATCATCTAATGATAGATTACTGCTATCAATACATAAATGATAATTAGACAAATCATTTAATTTACCATTAGTATAATAACGATAATATGTCTTTCTCTTTTTATCACGTTTATCCAATTCCTTGATTGGATTTTTTAAATCCTCATGATATTCATCCGTTACTCTTTTAGCTCTAACTTCAATATCACTATGAATAAAAACATTAAGACAATCATTTCTTTTTCTTAAAATATAATCACTACAGTGTCCAACGATTACACAAGGCTCTTGATCAGCCAATTTAATTATTAAATTGCGCTGTAATACATATAATTGATCAATTGGCGTAATCCCCCCGCTAGACCAATTATTAAATCCAAATAAAATAGTATTTGTATCGCCATACTCACTATTTTCTTTTACAAATTCTGAAGCATAACCACTTTCTTTAGCTAGCTGTGCTGTGATTTTACTATCATAATACTTATAGCCTAATTTTTTTGCTAATAATTTTCCAATCTTACGGCCACCACTACCATATTCATGGCCAATTGTAATTACTTGATATTTCATTTTAACCTCCTCAAAATACAAAAAAGTATTCCTTTACAATCGGAATTACATCCATAAAAGAATACTCATTGCCTAAATAATATAACACATTTAAAAAGATTTTGTAAGTTTTTATTTTTAGATATTTCAATTTTGGTTATAATTCTATCGATTACAATATTTGAACCCTAAAAATCATAGTGTTATAATACTGGCAGATAGGAGATGAAACAAATGACAAAAGTAGATATTATATCTGGTTTTCTAGGAGCTGGTAAAACAACTCTTATAAAGAAATTAGTTAATGAAGTATATCAAGGAGAAAAAATAGTTTTAATTGAAAATGAATTTGGAGAAATAGGTATTGATGGAACATTTATGAATAATGCCGGAGTTGAAGTCACTGAAATTAATTCTGGTTGTATTTGCTGCAGTCTTGTAGGTGATTTTGAAGCTTCATTAAAAGAAGTCTTAGAAACTTATGAGCCTGATCGAATCATCATTGAACCTTCTGGAGTAGGTAAGTTATCTGATGTAATTAAAGCAGTTAATGACGTTCATAGCGATAAACTTGTTCTAGATAATTATCTTGCTGTTATCGATGCTAAAAAATGTCGTTTATATACTAAAAATTTTGGTGAGTTTTTCAATAATCAAATTCAGTATGCTTCATTGATTATCTTGAGCAGAACTCAAGATATTACTGAATTTCAGCTTGATGAATGTTTAAAAATTATTAGAAACTTTAATCCTAAAGTCAATATCGTTACTACACCATGGGATCAATTAACTAAGGAAAATATAATTAACGCGTTTAGTAATAGTGATGATCTTCAAAATGAACTATTAGAGCAATTAGATATTTGTCCTGAATGTGGTCATCACCATGATCATGACCACGAACATCATCATGAACACAAACACCATCACCACGATCACGACCATGAACATCACCACGATTGTTGTTGTCACCATGAACATCATCATGCTGATGAAGTCTTTACAAGCTGGGGTAAACAGACACCAAAAAAATATTCAAAAATACAATTAGACAATATTCTTAAAAAATTAAGTACTGATCTTACATATGGTAATATTTTAAGAGCAAAAGGTTATGTTGATAGTGATGAAGAGAACTGGTGGTATTTTGATCTAGTTCCTGGAGAATATGAAATCCGTACAGGTAAAGCTGATTTTACTGGTAGAATTTGTGTTATTGGTGAAAATCTTGATCAATCAAAATTAGAAACTCTATTTGATGAGGTAGTCTAATGGATATCCGCGTTTATATTTTTACAGGATTTCTTGATAGTGGTAAAACTTCATTTATCAATGATACTTTAATGAATCCTGATTTTTATAGTAATGAAGACACTTTATTAATTAGCTTTGAAGAAGGTGAAATTGCTTATGATGAAACTTATTTAAAAAAATCTCACACTTCTTTAGTTACTTTAGATCATGAAAATTTCACTACAAATGATTTAATACATTTAGAATTAGAATTTCGACCAACGCAAATTATAATTGAAGCAAATGGTATGATGGACTTAAATATCTTTGTTAAAGAGATAATTCCTAAAAACTGGTTCGTTGCTCAAGTACTAACTACTATTGATACAACTACCTTTCCTATGTATTTAAATAACATGCGTTCTTTAGTGTATGGCCAAGTATTATTTAGTGATTTAGTTATTTTTAATCGTTATGATGCTAATATTAAAAAATCAATGCTTAGAAATAATATTAAAGCAATTAATAGTAATGCACAAATTATTTATGAATTCCCTAATGGGACGATTGATACGATGAATACCGGAGAAGAATTGCCTTTTGATATCAATAAAGATTATTTAGAAATAAAAGATCATGATTTTGGGATTTTTTGTATGGATGCGCTGGATCATCCTGATAAATATGTCGATAAAACAATTAGGATAAAAGGTAAATTTATTGGTTTAGATCGTTTGGTTGAAAACGGTTTCGTTTTAGGACGCCAGGCAATGGTATGCTGTGAAGAAGATACTTCATTAATTGGATTGATCTGTATTAGTCCTTTAGCTAAAAAACTTATTCCTGAAGAATGGATCGTTGTTGAAGGAAAAATTTCTATAAATTATGATCCAGAATATCAGGTAAATATCCCAATCTTAACTGTTGGTCAATTGGAAGTTGTTCCACCATTAGAAAATCAATATGTAACTTTTGATTAAAAAAGCGGATAACGCTTTTTTAATTTGGAAAAATCTTTTCTTTATATTATTTTCAAAATATTAAATTTACTCATAATTATTTTTAGTATACAATAAATACTGTTATTAGAATAAAGGAGTTAGGATTATGATTAAATTGATTGCAACTGATCTAGATGGTACTTTATTAAGAGAGGATAAGAGTTTTAATAAAGAATTTTATGATATATTTTATAAGTTAAAAGAAAAAAATATTAAGTTTGTTATTGCTACTGGAAATCAATATGAACTTGTTAAAAATAGATTTGATCTAATAAAAGATGATCTTGTGTATCTTGTTGAAAATGGTAATAAAATCGTATATCAAAACAAAGTATTATATACAAGTATATTAAAACAAGATGATAAAGAAAATATTTTAAATTTGTTATTAGGATTTGAAGATCTAATGATTGTTTATTGTGGGTTAAAGCATTCTTATATCTCTAATAAATTTCGAGATAAAGAAGATTTTTTGAAATTATTTCTTCATAATTATGTTTTTATTGATGATTATAAAGCTATTGATGATCAAATCATGAAATTTTCTATAGCTGATTTTAATGAAGAATCTGATAAATATGTTGATATGATAAAAGATCATCTACCTGATCATTTACAAGCTGTTACAACTGGGACAATCTGGTTTGATATTTTCAATAAAAGTGTTAATAAAGGGACAGGGTTAAAATTTATTCAAAATTATTTTCATATTAGTAAAGAAGAATGTATGGCTTTTGGTGATCAAATGAATGACTATGAATTATTATTAAACAGTGAAGAATCATATGCGATGAGTAATGGAATTGAAAAATTAAAAGCGATTGCTAAACATATCGCTAAATCCAATGAAGAAGATGGCGTTATTCAAGTTCTTAGAGAATTAGTTTAAAAATTATTAAACGTTGTAGAAAAATCTCTACAACGTTTTTTTGCCTGTAATTTATATTTTTAAAATTTTTTCAATTTTTTTAGCATCATTATTATCTAACACATTATAAGCAACTCCTCCGTATTCATAAAATTGTTTTGAAATTCCTGTATATTTTAAACTGTCAATTTGCATATTATCATTAAAATTAATGGTAAGATATCGTCCTTGCCGAACTTTTTCTAAAGTGCTTGTATCACTACCAATTCCTATTTTCTCCCAATTATCATCATCCAAACAATTCATTGTAGATATAATTTTGTATATATCTTCAATATCATTTTTATCAGTAATCGTAATCTCACCTATTTCCTTTTGTAAAGCTAATCCTGCTTCAGTATTGTCCATATCAGCCACCCCTACAACAATACTTGAAATAGCATCTGCTGAAGTTAAGCCATAAATTTCTTTTAATACCATATCATAACTATATGCTGTAAAATCCATTTCTAAGCTAAACCATGGATAATTAGACCACTCAGATTTTCCCTTTAAAAAATCATTTTTTACTTGATCAAATGTCTCATCATCCCAAACCAGAAATGATGCAAACTCCCATAATGTAAAATCATCACCATTTTGGACAATAAGATACTGTAATTCATTATGCCCTAAAAGTCGATAACAATTATCTACCCCCTCTAAAGGTTTGCCAAGACTATCTGGTAATAGTTCCATCCCTTTAGTACTAACAATTACTTGATGATATGTTGCAATTCGTCCCTTTACGGGAAATACTTGAACATTTAATATTTCACTAGAACTAGTCTTTTCATTCATTAAAAGATCAGACACATTTGTGTGATAATCTATTATTATTTGTGTTTGCACTGTAGATTGTTCATTATTTAAAAATCTGAACTTGTTTATACTTAATATACTAATTATTATTAATCCCATAGATACACAGGTTGTAACAATTACCCATTTTCTTCTTGGCTGATATACTTTTCTTTTTTTCATTGATAGTGCGTTTTTCACCAAATCATCATCAATCTCTCCAATTGCATAAAGCAGCTTTTCACTTTTCATAAAATTATGCCCTCCTTTTTAAGATATAACTTTAATTTTTTTCTCATTCTAAATAGCATTAAATTAATTTTGTTTTCACTCATATCATATTTTTCAGCAATTTTTGAAATTGGATATAAATACCAATAACGACAAATAAAGATATTTCTTTTTAACTCCGGCAAATTATAAAGAAAATGATTAATACATTGAATCAAAAATCTTTCATCAATGACCTGTTCAACACTATCCGGTGAAGAGATACAATCTTCCAGTTCTGTAAAAACAAGTTCTACTTGTCCTAATCCACGCTTTTTTGTATTGTAATGCTTATATTTATTTAAAGAAATATTACGTGTGATTTTCCCTAAAAATGCTGATAAACATTTAGGTCGTTGGGGCGGGATTGATTCCCATGCCTTTACATAGGTATCATCAACACACTCTTCTACATCTTCATGGTTATGTAAAATATTATGAGAAATAGTATAACAGTAGTGCCCGTATTTTCGATCAGTTTCAAAAATAGCTGCTTCTAAGCGTTTCCAATATAATTCAATGATTTCATCATCCTTCATTGCTTAACCTCCTTTCCCTATTATTTAATATCCCTTCATCTATATAGACAACAAAAATTAGTTTTTCTTTCATTTTTATCATTTATTACAAAAAATATTTTACACTTTTATAAATACTAAAATGTATCAGAATGATTATTTAAAAATAATAAAATAGTTATATAACCGGTAAACATTATCATCTATGAAAGAAGTTGATGAATATCAATATTAAAATCAATATTTCTAAAATTACTGTTTATCTAAGAATATATGTTGATATGATTTATTTAATATTTGTACTTTTATCTCATTTCTATACATATCAAAATAAGCCCCTGATTTACTGACACCGATTTAAATAATTGTCTTTCCTATGTTAATAAATATTTCCTATCTTCATTTATATCATTCGTTATAAGTTCTAACAATTCCTTTTGATTTTTATCTAATAATTTATTTGTATTATCAAAAATCTCTGTACCTGCAATAAATTTATCATATTCTCTATACATCATATTTCCTCTTTTTCATAGGGTAATCTCTAAATGTTCAAACTATTCAAGTATTGATATTTTATTACATACGCTAGATTTCACGATAGCAAAAAAAGACTGATCCGAATCGCTAAAACTACCAATCGACCACTTTTCTTACTCTTTTTCTTTTTTACATCCAATTTCAGTCCCTTCCAAGAACACCACCAGTAATATTTTATCCACAAAGACCTTAATGTGATCTAGTTTTTTCAGCATGAAGTTCATATCCATCTCCATCAAAGGCAGTATCCCTTGTTAAGATTGATTTAAAAACCGCTGGTACATGGAAAATTTCCACGCTCCAGCGGTTTATTTTATAGTCCCATATTCATACAATTTCCTACAACTCTGTTATTTTAACCTTTTCGAAAACATATCTACATTCTATACTTCAATAAAAACATTCGCTCCAAACTGGTGACAACCTTTGAATTACTGGCTTTTTCTTGATAAAAGGCAAACAGTTTCAATATTTCCCTGAATTTTTATTAACAAAACTAAGCCATGAACATATAAGGTGAATACAAATTTTCACTTTTATCTTCCATTACTTCTATGTTCATATACTAACTCTACTATACCACTGTTACTCCTTATTGTTTGAACTAAATCTAATTTTATTTCATTGTCAATCTCATCAAAAAGCTTAATACCATTTCCGAGAATTATTGGAATAACAGAAATATAGTACCTATCAATCAAATCTTCCTGCATAAGCTGCTTGATAATACTTGCTCCACCACATATCCAAATATCTTTTCCAGATTCTTTCTTCAAATTTTTTATCAGATTACTCGGACTGTTATTTACAAACACGATTTCCGAATTTGATAGTATTTTGTTATGAGTAATAACATAGCTCTTCAAACCTTTGTATACCCATTGTTCCGGAGATAATTCCGTCACAATCTGATGATAAGTATTATAACCTATTATGACTGTATCCACCTTATCAAGAAACAGGGAATAGCTGTCTGTCCCTTCCACATCCTCATCACTATCATATTCATTTAGCCAATCTACGTTTCCATTTTGATCTGCGATGTAACCATCAAGGCTCATGGCAATGTATAAAATAACTTTTCTCATTTTCTAATCACCTACAATCTTATGTGTTTACCAAAAAGGGATATCAACATTTATATATTAATTCTGAGATAATTCAGTTCCTGTATTACCATTCTGCAAAAAACTTTGATTTATTGATCATTTCTCGTTAGCAGACAGACTGCCTCTACATGGCACAAGAGGATATATTCGGTTTCTCTGGTATTGAGTATGTATTTTATCAGTCTTACCATTACCATACAACACAATTTCCAAAATAATTTGTCCAGAAAAATTATTATATTAGATTTTTAAATAGGTCAGAAACCATCTGATCTATTTATAGTTCCTATGCTTTATCCCAAAAAACATTGCCTCAATCTTACTGAAGACGAAACCGGTACTTTCCTTTTCCATGACCAGATACTGGCTCAATAATGCCATGTTTTGTCAATTCTCTCAAAAACTCAGAAGCTCTAGATGTCCTAATACCAATCACTTTCATCACATCTGAACGTCCAAAAATTGTTTGATCTGAAAATTTTTCATAAAGCTGCAAAATATTACTTACCGTTTTGGGCTGGAAAACTTTTTCAATATCCGCTTTTAAAATATCAATGTCCGGTTTTTCTGTTTTCTTAAATGCTTCACTGATATGCAATGTTTGGTTATAAAGCGGATGGTTCTCATTCAATAGAAGATTGTGTAGGAAAACTCCCTCTCCTTAGAAAAGTCATAATCCAACGTTTTTCGCAACTCTGTAACACTTCCATACATAGGAAGAACTGATTTTTTGTCTTGCTACCTCTAGTATGGCAGACGAATTATCAGTACAAATCATCTTTCCCACATTGCATTGTTCCAATGCCACTTCTGCCATTTTACAAGTCCCACAGCCTACATCCAACCATGATACTACCTTATTTAAAAATGCAACGGAAACCACATCTGCTATCTGATTATAAACTTCATCATAATACGGTATGGTATTTAAAATATCTCTACTATAGCTTTCCGCTGAAAAAGCCGCCTTACGATTACTCACATCTATGTAATCAGCGCTTTGAGTAATTTGATTCCTGTTTCCTATTGTATTTGTACCTCACTGTTAGATAACTAGGGTTACAAGTTGGATTGGCTTACGCTAATCCAACACAGGCTAGTCCGATCCAGCGGCTTACACTTCGCATGCCACTGGACAGACCGCCTGTAAATAATTATTTATTATACTTATGTCTACGTGCTTTCATCATATCAGACATTACTTTGATATATAGGCAAAACTTCCGTATTCACATCGTTTTTACACACTATTGCCACACTATATTTAGCTCTGGTAACGGCTACATAAAATTTACATTTAACTTCAAAACTATTAATATCTTTATTATCAAATAACCAATCCAATATCTTCTGTGTTGGATAAATTAGCACACGATCATGGGTAGCTCCTTTCGACTCACCAAAATTTTTTGTTTGATAATTGAGATTTACCTTTTTAGTTCTTGAATACCTTAATTGTAAAGGACAGTACTCTTTTAAATATTGTTCAACATCTTTTTCTTTTACAAGAAATATTCCATCATGCCCTGTTACTTCTGTCTGCAAAGACTCACATTTAGGATATTCTGGAAATATACTATTTGCAAATTCACATATTATTTTATTATTACGCCAGCTCCCCTTCAATGTTTCAGTATCTACATCACAATTAATTTTTTTACACTCATTTTGTATAAATTCTTGGATTTTCCCACTAGAATATTTTTTATATTTATCAGAAAAATGTGTATGGTAAGTTACCTGTCTCGGGTCTCCAGCCATTTTAACCATCGAATTCGTTTGCAATAAAAGTTTTATAAATTCCAAATCATAACCAGCCATATCTTGTACTTCATCAATATAAATACGATGAAACAATGCAGAAATGCGCTCAACTACATATCCATTACTTTTCTCATTACATTTAACACAAAATTTTGATAGTTTATCAGAATAAATTTGATAGTCTGCTGTAAAATAATGTTTATCTATTTCATCTTCTTTAAAGTATACAGGATATTTCCCTTTGTATTTTAAGCCGGATTTTTCATTTACTAAAAATAAACCGTTTATTTTTTTCTCTGTAAGCTTACCTTGATATGGCTTTGCACCATGTTCAATCAAAAAAGAAAACCATGTCTGTATTGTGATATTAGGGGGAATTATACCATTATTCAGTTTTATAAATTTTTTCTTTATTTCCTTTTCATTCTCTTCAGTAAACGTAGTTATAAGAACAGACTCCGTACATGATAAAGCTTCTTTAACAAACATTGTTGTTTTACCTGCTCCAGCAGATGCAATCAGTAATTTATTTTTCATAGTATTGCCCTCTTAATATACTCAGGATATTCTATATTATCCTTTGCCGAAAAAATTTTCAAAGCACATTCTGTTTTGTTCTCCTTCATATATTTGTGCAGATCATCTTCTGTAGAATAATTAGTATCTAATATCCGATTAAGCGTATCTAAATCATTTGCTTTTAACAAAAGAGGTTCCAATGTATTATAATTAAAAGGCTTTTTAGCTTTTCCTATCGTTAATGACCCCGTATACTCATTACTATCATAGCAAATTACTATATTTGATTTTTTATTTTTGCCAATATACTTTTTATATTTCTCTTCCAAAGAAGCTACACTTCCATCATTATCAGTTACAACTTTTACTGGAATACTTAAACGCTCAGCTATCTCTAAAAACCGTAAAAATGATGTTCCCACTGATATTATTTCAACTCCATCTTCAATAGGCAGTTTTCCATTGTGAGTATCCATATATGCTCTTTGAATTACCAGTTCATCAGAATCTCCCTCTACCAATATAGCTTTCTTACAAAGTATCATTCGCAAGGTATCATAACCTGATACTTTTTCAAAAAATGTTAATGTTTTAGATTTCAAATCAGAAAACCGAACAGTGTTTTGTTGATTAAGTAATATTAAATTATCAAGCCCCAATTTATTAGAAACAAAACTACTATGCGTGGAAATAATTATTTGTTTATCTCCATAGTTTTCTTTAATACTCTTTAATAATTGATTTAAACGAGCATGGCTTATGTGGCATTCCGGCTCTTCAATAAGAATGATAGAAGCATTTTCCGCTTTCTTATTAGATAATGCTAAATCGGTCTTTACTATAGCCTGCTCGCCTTTTCCAATAAAGTCAAAAGGAATATTGTCAAGTTGTGTAATGAGACTCCCATCCCATGTAGAACGCGCTCCCAAATCTACCGTTAACTCTATTTCCTTATCACTCAATTTTGAAATACCCGAAATTTTTGAATTAATATTTTCTATTGCTGGATCTTTAGCAAATATTTCTTTTAATTTTCTGTATGACTGCGCTACTTTCGTTTTTTCTTCTGTTTCAAGTATGTTTTGAACAATTCTTGAAATATAAATATCTGAACCATTTTGAAATTTGCTTACCCCAACATCAATAAATGATGATTTAATAGGAACGCTTCTTGAAGTCAAAGGTTTTCGAGAAAAAGCATACCATTCAACATCATAATATTCTATTGGTAAACTCGCTAAGTTACCAGCGTTAATTAAAGCATTATATTCTTCATAATATTTATCATCTAAAGCAATTTTCATTGCAATACCACTATTTTTTCCCGGCATAGATTTGTCTGAAAATTTATCTCCTTCCAATATAGGAAAGTTTTCATTCATATACAATTCAATTAGAATATAGGGTGCTTCTGATGCTTTTCCACTATTAACATCTTTTAAATATTGAGTCACAACATCATAATTAAATAAATATTGAGTTAAATTACCTCTTATAGTTTTTCCTCTGAAAATACCACTTAATGCTAAATGAACAGCTTCTAGTATTGTAGATTTTCCTGCTTCATTATTTCCAACTAAGATGTTGATTCCCTTTTTAAAATCTAAAGTAAAACTACCTTTAATACATTTGAAGTTTTCAATTCTTATTCTCTTTATCATTTCCACTACTTCTCCTTTGTATCTCCCCACTCTATATCAACCATCACCGACACATTGATATAATCCTTAATCTCTTTATTCCTCATTTTCTCACCCTCGTCTGTAAACACGATATGCTTATGAAAGTGCCTAAATCTGAGAATTTCAATGAAATTCTCAGCCTACGGGCAGTTGTCGAATGTCTCGTATTTTCAGGCTTTACAAGTCCTATTATATGTTTCATTCTCCTCATTGCCTTCGCGAGAATTAAGGATTTCTACATATCTTTTCTTTGTATCGACACTATAGTCTCTATATGCGGTGAAAGTTTCTTCTTATACTAAATAACGAAATCTCCACCTTTTGCTAAAAGGTTTATACCCTACTTAGGGGGATAGCCTTTACCCCTCTTCAAACAATAAATTAACCCTCAGCATGTAGTTGCATAGTCTCCATTGTTTTGCTCACTTCACTTACCAATGGTAACGTTTGTCTTTTATTCTTTGCGATATATTCCTGCATTGCTTTTACTCTGGATTTAAACTCTTGCTTAAGCTTAATATGCGGAATTTCCTGCTCATCATACGATTGAATATATTTCAGAACATAATCCCAAAAATTCTCATTCGTCAAGTACTCTCTCAATTTGTCACGTAATTCAATTACCCCGGCATATTCGTATGCCGCTTCATAATAAGGATTGAATATCCAATACAACTCCTGATGAGAATCGCCATATCCAATAAAATTATTCCTACGTTTGAGAACGTTACTATTTAATGAATTTAATAATTTTTCATGAATCTGTTTTTCTGTACATTGACCACTAAAGGAAAACTCGAGCCAGCGTACAGTATTTTTAATATATTCAACCGCTTCATTCGTGTCTGAATGTTTTTCCAACAAATGTATTACATACTGAAGATCCAATAACAACTCAAAAGAAATTCTTTCATACTCTTCTTCTTTAAAACAATTTCTTCCATGAGCCACTTTATTACGAATCATGCTGTTAAAGTAAAACTTAAAGTATAATGCTGCCTCTTCTAATCCCATACTTGTATCATTCTTTTCCATTTTACTTTTCAAATCATCTTTTTCGAACAAATCAAATTGTCCATCCAAACGATTCTGGATATTGGCATCTACAAACATATCATAAAATAAACCTTCAATTTGGATGACAACCAAATTCATAAACACAACATAATTTTGATTCTCAAATGAATCAATAATCGTATTTAAGATATTTTTCCGGTCTTGCAAACAGTACAAACCATCTATTTTCTGCCTTAAATACTCTAACACTTGCTGTTCTGAAATATGTTGTTTTAATTCCTGTATATACTTATTCAAATCCTGTGTTCTCAGGTTTATCCATTGATCGCTATCAAAAACCTTTGCTCTTTTTTCTTTACATATCTCAATCAATTCATCTAATCTATTCCAATATGCACCATTACCATTCTGATAATAAAACTCTTCTATATCATCTAAAACTTTTCGCATCTTAATCATATAGAAAGGCTTATATATTGATTGCACTGCATTTTTCCAGGATTCCAAACATACGTCATAATTTTCAAAATTACTTTTATAGTCCTTCAATCCACCACTATCTTCCTGCGCTACTTCGATTGCTATTTTTCTCAATGAAAAATAGGGATCTTCAGTATCTAAGAAAATAGTTCCTTCAAAATATGCTTCTATTTTTTCTTTTGCATACTTAAGCATTTCTCGATAGACATAATTTTCCTGAATCGAATCAAATAGTGTATTGTATTCATTTTCTATCTTTTTCAAATCCTTTAGAATACTTTTGTTTACATTATTTCTTGCTTGTAATTGATTTTGCTTTTTTATTAAACTACCACAACATTGAGGATGTTCCTTGTCTATTTTTATAAGATCATCAATACGCAACATCTCATTCTCTATTTCTGCAATAATAGAATAATATTTATTTTTTATTCCGTCATAGTTTTGCTCAATTTTCTGATATTCGTCTGCTGGATATGTTTTAAACCGTATAACATGCTCACAAACTAATACACACAATTCTTCATAAGTGAGTCTTGAATATTGCTCCTGACTATAGCGTAAATTCATGCAAATAATTTGTTTTATCTGAGTAATATCAACTTCTGCAATTTCTTCCAGGAGCATATTTATTATAACATTACCAATTACTTGAAAATCCCTTTCTTGAATCATCTGCACTTTTTTCGCTAAACACTGTTCATCATGCAAACAATCCAAGACCTTTATATATAATTCTCGTTCGATCACTACCAATCGCCCTCTTTTCTATCTCTAACTATTAAATAAGCTTCTCAAATATAGTATATATTTTACCATCTGCCAAAGAGCAAGAAAAAGCCGATTCGGAAATGCTACAACTCCCAATCGGCATTTTTTAAACTTGCATCATGCTTGCGAATCGATTTTATCCAATGAAAAATCTTCATCTCTTCTACATATAATGCGCAACTTACGAGGTGATTTTATTTTATGGGAGCTTAATTTATAAGACCAAATTATCATATCAAGCAATTCCTGCTGAGGAATAGATGCACCTGAGCCTCCGTCAAAGCGAGTTAATCCAGCTCCTAAAATCGGTATACATACATCTTTCTGCCCATAATACTTATCTATTTCTTCCCATAATACCGATAAGCAATCCAAATATTCATCACGTGTAAAAAATCTACCCAATCCATTTTTATCCAGTTTAGCAAATGCCAGCAACAGGTCATCCCCATTCGGTACTATTCTCCCTGATTCATACCGTTCTTTGCTCTGATATTTCGATTTAGTCTTAAGCGGCTTTAGCTGTGAGTTTGATAACAGTGATTGAATATTTAGATTCGGATTTGCAGTTAAATATTGCCCACAAATCGAAGTCGGTTTTATATCAGCAGGAGTAGTGCCAACATGTGTTGAAAAACATTCATCAAAATTAATTACTCTTTTACATTTCTTCATTTTGAGCAAATCGCCATATTCTACTGTAATTTTATAATTGTTCCCTTTTATACTAACTTTATTTCGCAAAAGTAAATACGCTTTATATCCAAACGCTGCAATAAACCAAACAATTACAAAAGTAAGTACACGATTCACGATAATATTGATTTCTGAAGTATATCCCTCTAAAGTGAATTGTTTAAGAACATCTTCTGATATCAATATAACCTTTCCAAATATAGCTTCCGGAACGAAAGTAAAAACTGCCGAAATGATAGCAAAAGCACAAGCCGCACTTTTCTTTAACAGATCAATCAAAATCCAAGCACCTCTTTTATGTATGAATAATCTCCTACTTTATCACCTCGATAATTTGTTGTCCAGAAAGGTCTTGCGCTATCTTCATAATTCTTCATATAAGAAGGAAGCCAACCTGATTCTTTTCGAAGAGAATTATAAACCACAATAATTGTTTTATTTTTCTTCTCAGCCTGTTTAAATTCATGTTTCAAGTATGAATATGAATTAATGCATCCCACATCATCGTTTTCACCAGGAGTAGAAGTAAAAAATACCTTACATGGTTTCGTACCATTTGTATTTTGTTTATAAGGTGTACAATTACAAGAACTTTGATCATTGCCAGAACGCTTACAAGCACTCCCTGCTGTACGCAATGCAGTCTTATCTCCAACAACAAAGATAACTGCAGATGAAGCATTAATTTGTCTGTTAAATTCTTGTTTCAAATCGCATATGCGGCAATCAGGATCTTTTGAAACGCTCCCTGATGCTACTTTAGACATATCGATAAAATCAACCTTATGAAGATTATCACTTCCCCATTTGTTCAACTCTTCAACAACATCACGATCACCATCGTATTCTGCATAATCTGCACTTATATATACTTGCTTACTCATATTGATCTATCCTCCTTTATTATTGTTAGCACTCTCGTTCATTGAGTGCTAATTTGGATTATATCACTAATTATAGAATATTACAAGTAACCAATACATAAATCTACTAAAAAAGCCGATCAGGAATCGTAACTCCCAATCGGCATTTTTTCTTATTCCTCTTCATTTTTACATTCAATCTCCGTTCCATCCAGGAACACTACCAACAATGTTCCATCCTCAAAAACCTTGATGTGGTCCAGTGTTTTCAG
>JABLTO010082692.1_pt1 | contig 16491 bp, 20 predicted proteins | sample 7160091 | NCBI WGS metagenome assembly JABLTO01 (sample SAMN14651225, study PRJNA627086) | human gut metagenome | isolation source: feces | host: Homo sapiens
ATTTTCCCACTAAATCATGGAGTTTTGTTATTTTTCTTTCCCCACTCAATCGCGGAGACCTATGTTAATTTCTTCCCACTCATTCGTGGAGAGCCTATTTTAAGTGAGGATGAAATTAATTTACTTGAAAAAGCCTTAATAAGTGCCTACCACACCAAAGCAAAAGTTATCGTTAACTACTATTATAAAGGGCTTCAGTATAACAAAACTAGTATCATAATAAATATTACTAATAACAAAATTTATTTTCAAGATAAAACATCTTTATATTTTGAACAAATCCTAAAGATCACTATTGTCTAACTTATTAACCTCTAATACATCGCCATTAGAAAGCAAAAAAGCACTGCCCTCATCACGATCAACATGAAACTCTAAAACACCATTTTGACTAGCTTTAATATGAGCATAAAATGTGCCCTTTCTTTCCTTATCAATTTGTACTTTAACTACTTCATTATCTAAAACATTATAAGTTTTTAAATCTTCCATACTCATATGAATATGATTTTCAGCTAAAATACAAGCATGTGGTAAATAAACACTTCCTTTATTAGTTTTAAGAGTAATACCTACAGCTTCAGTTAGTACACCACTTTTTCTTACCGGTGGATTTAATCCTAATCTATAAGCATCCGTACTAGATATTTCAACTTGACTATATGCTCTTATAGGTCCAAGTACTCTAACATTTTCAATAATGCCTTTTTCTGTTTCTAAAGTTACAAATAAATTACTTGCAAACTCTCCTCTTTGCTTTAATGGTTTTACACTAACCATATCATCATCAAATAATTGTTCATAAACTTCTTGTGTTAAATGAACATGATGATTACTAATCCCAACTGAAACAAAAAAACTCATAAAAAAACCTCTTTCTATTTAAATATACATATATTTTCTTTTTTAGACCATTATATAAATGGGTGATAAAAATGAAAAACAATAATTGCAGTGATTGCAGTAGTAAAACTACTGAAGGAAGAGCCGTGATTGATAAAGATACAGGTCTTTTATGTATTGATTTATCAAGACATGACTATCCAACGGACAAAGACATTCTAGTGCCTTACGTTTGTACCTCTTGTGGGGAAACAACTTGGAAAACCAAAAGTAAAACCGAAAAGGAAAGTTAAATTTCCTTTTTTTAATTGATTAAATTACCTAATACCCCATAAGACAAGATTAACATAATAATACCTGCTAATACTACACCAAGAATAGCTGCTAGCATACTTTTCTTTTTATCAAGTCCAAGTAAAGCCGCAATTAAACAACCCGTCCAAGCACCCGTACCAGGAAGAGGTATACCAACAAACAAAAATAAACCTAAATATTTTAAATTTTCAATTTGTCCCTTTTTCTTATCAGCCGTTTTCTCTAACTTTACAATAAGTTTATGAAAATACTTAGTCTTCTTTAACTTATCAAATAAAGGTGTAATAAACCATAAAATAAAAGGTATCGGAATAATATTACCAATAAAACAAACAATAAAACTATAAAGCATAGGTAATCCCAAAATACTTGATGCGATAAGCCCTCCTCTAAGTTCTAAAATTGGTAATAACGAAATAACAAACACGATAAAATACTTACCTATCACCGTCCCGGCCCAAGCCCCAAAAATAGAAACCATAAATTTTGCTACTTTTTCTGTCATATATTTATCCTCCTAAAATTCATTTTAACAAAAATAGACATAAAAAAAAAGAATAAATATTCACTCTTCTAATTTTTTTCTGTTTTCACTAGGTTCATTAAAAAAGAAATCAGCATCCATTCCATAAACAATTATTGCTTTATGGAGCATATTAATAGACATATTATTACGATCATTTATAGCCTCTATTCTTTTTAAATGCTCTGGTGTTATTCCAAATATTTCCGCCGCATCCTCAAGTCTTATCCCGGCAATATTTCTTGCAATTTTCATATTCTGACAAATCTTAGCTTTTATATTAGGATCAAATACATAACTTTTTAACATTTCACATCACTCATATAGATATTCTCATAATTATTTTAGTTTTTTAGTAACCTTTTATACCAAATACAATTATTCTTTGCTATAATATTGCTGGTGATCTAATGAAACTTATAAATTTTAATTACTTAAAAGGTCAAGAAAAAAATAAAAACCAAAGTGTAATTTTAAATGAAGGCGAAATTATACATATTCTTGTCAATAAAAGACCTCAAACCGAGAAAATATTTATTTGTGAAAACGAGAAAATTTCAGAAATTTCTAAAGAAACATACAAAGACAAAATCAAAAAATACTATTCTAATAAATAGTATCATTTATATACAAATTAAACACCAAGTTTAATTTTTTTCTTTTTTAAAATAACTTTCCGTAAAAGATCAATTGGTACAACACTAAAAGACAAAACAATAACAAGCATAAGTTCAAAAGGTGTAAGTCCAAATGTTCTAAAAACACTACCACCTTTATATATAAGAATAATTTGTACACTGACAATAAACAAAATAGTTAATACAAAAACAATATTTTCTTTTATATGTGATAATAAATTAAGTCTATGTGTTCTAGCATTAAAAGCATTAAAAATACCAATAAATATAAATAAAGCAAAATAAGCTGTCATTAAATATTTATTATTAACATCATATCTTATTAAATTTTTTATAAATGGGCTTTTTAAAAAGAATACACAAAGCAAAGCCGAATAAAACCCCGTAAATATAATCTCTGAATACATATATCTATTTAATATTGGTTCATCTTTTTTCTTTGGTGCATCGCCCATCGTTTCTGCAAGCGCGGGTTCAAAAGAAAAAGCAATTCCTGCAAAAGTATCCATAATCATATTAATCCATAACATCTGAATAATAGTAATAGGTGTCGTAACACCAATAAAAGGACCTATAATAGATAGAAAAAGAGCACAAAAATTACATGTTAACTGATAAATAATAAACTTTCTAATACTCTTAAAAATAGTCCTACCATATAAAATAGCCTCTTTAATAGATAATATATTATCATCTAAAATAACAATATCACTAGCTTCTTTTGCAACCTCTGTTCCACTGCCCATTGCAAAACCGACATTGGCTTTTTTTAAGGCTGGTGCATCATTTACCCCATCCCCTGTCATACCAACAATTAAATCTTTATTTAACGCTAAATTAACTAATCTACTTTTATCCGTTGGTAAAGCTCTTGCTATTACTTTAATATTCGGTAACTTTTTCTCTATTTCATAATCACTTAAATTATTTAATTCCAGGCTAGTAAGAATAATATCTTTCTCATTACGTATAATCCCCACTTCTTTAGCAATTGATACAGCTGTTTCCTTTGCATCACCCGTTATCATTACCACATCAATTCCAGCATTTTGAATACAAGAAACAGCCTCACGTGCTTCCTTTCTTATTTCATCTTTTAAAAGGACAAAACCAACAAAGACTTGTGAGTCAGGAGTTCCATAACTCATACTTATTACTCGGCTCCCCTTTTTAGTTAGCCTATCTATTTCTCGTAAAGTATTATCTTTATTTAAAAATGGTTTTTCTTCCCCTAAGAAACTCAAATACTTATAACACTTTGGAATAATTACTTCACTAGCCCCTTTATAATATGTTATTTCTTTATTATTTTCTAAAACTGTAATGCTAGAATATTTTTGTTCACTATTAAAAGGCGTTTTATGAGTCACTTCATAAGGGCAAGGATAATCTTCTAAAAAAAATGAATACATGGCACGATCGGTAGAATTACCCCCTAACACTTCTTTTTTATCATTCAAAAAACTTTGATTATTCCAAATAAAACTTTTTTTAACAGCACTTTGATAATTAGGATAAATTTTTAAATCCTTAACACTCTTAAAGTGTTTAGCCTCGCCATTAACAATTTCTAATACTTCTAATACCCCTTTGGTAAGTGTCCCTGTTTTATCAGTAAACAGCATATTCATTGAACCTGTAGTTTCAATACCAACTAGCTTTCTTACTAAAACGTTACTCTTAAGCATTCGCTTCATATTACTTGATAAAACAATTGTAATCATCATTGGTAACCCCTCAGGCACCGCGACAACTATAATTGTAACTGATAAAGTAAGGGCATAAATTAAATAATCAAGCATTAATCTTGTATTTGTAACTGTGGCTATTATTCTTGGTATTTCAAAATTATTTTCCATAACAATAACCGAAAAAAGATAAGATAAAGTTACTAAAAAAGCTCCAATATAACCTAGGCGACTTATTGTTTTGGCAAGACCTCTTAACCGTAACTTTAGTGGACTTACAGGCTCACCCTCTTGTACCTCATGGGCCATCATGCCATACATAGTTTTATCACCAACTAAAGTAACTTCCATAACCCCTTGTCCTTCATAAACTACGCTCCCTCGGTAAAGCATAGCCTGTTTTGTATTATTACATGTTTTCTTCTGTTCTTTACTCTCACCGTTTAGCCTTGATTCATCCACACTTAAACTACCACTTATAAGCCTACCATCTGCTGGTAATAAATCCCCACTTTCAAGTATTACTAAATCCCCAACTACTACATCATCTAACGGTATTTCTATAACACTTCCATTTCTTTTTACTTTAACTTTTACACTTTCACTTTCTTCTTGTAATCTTTTAAATGTTTCTTCACTACCATACTCACTAATTGTTGAAATAAAAGAAGAAAGCAAAATTGCTATTAAAATACCAATTGTTTCAAACCAATCAAAATCTTTAAATAAAAAAACTATTTTAATAACTAAAGCAAGCATTAAAATTTTTATAATTGGATCCCCCAAGGATTCTAGTAACAACCCAAAAAACGTCTTTCTTTTTATTTCTGTTAACTTATTAGACCCATTAACTTTTCTTGATATTTCCACTTCCTTACTAGTTAGTCCTGTTTTAATCATACAAAGTATCACCTAAAAAAGCATATGAAAAAAAAAAGAAAGATATTACTCTCTCTTAAATTGCATCAAAATTAGTTTTAACTTTACCTAAGTTATTTATATAAGCATAAGTTTCAATAAGTGTTCTTATAGCTTTTGCATTACGACCAGATTTACCAATCACAAATTTCATAGCAGACTCTGGAACTACTATATCAATAATAGTTATTTCATCTTCACCCTCGTATACACTTACACTTACATTTTCATCATTTATTAAACCAATAACTAAATTTTTAGCATACTCTAAAATAGTATTCATTATTTACCTGCTTTTTTTTGTTCAGCATATTTTTTCATAATGCCTTGTTTACTTAAAATACTACGCACTGTATCAGTTGGAATAGCACCATTGTTTAACCAATACATTGCTTTTTCTTCATCAACCATAACAGGAGCATCTTTTTTAATAGGATCATATGTTCCTACTGTTTCTAAGAATCTTCCATCTCTTGGACTTCTTGCATCAGCTGCAACAATACGATAGAAAGGTTTTGCTTTTGAACCCATTCTTTTAAGTCTTAATTTAACTGCCATAATATCCCTCCTTCATTAATTCATAAATAGTTTAACAAAAAAAAAGACTAGTGTCAACAAAAATATGTTGACTAGCCCTCATCATTAGATTCATCTAAATAGTTTTCTTTAACATCATCAATAGAATCAATTTCTTCTTCATCTAATATTTCTTCATAATCATCAAAATCATCTTCTACTGGTACTTTTATTTTAGTATCGCCTACTATTTCCACACCTATTTCTTTTTGAATATTTAAATCAATATCACCATTTTTAACACTAACACCCGTAACAGTAGGCTCAGTTAAACTACGAACAATAATTTCTGAATTATTAGTTAAAGTTGCATTTTCTTTTAAAGGAACCCCTAATAACTCATGATAACTAAATTTTTTAGTATTTACTTTAGTTTTAGTATCATTATCATACGCATACCAAACATTAACATCAAACGATCCATTAACACCTACTTTACTACCTTCTTTAATACCAGAAAAATTATGATTAATAACCCAACAACCTAAAATAGTATTAACACTTTCATCAGGTGTAAAAGAAAAATGCATAGTATTAGTTCTTTTGGCTTTCCCAATCACGGCTTTAGTAACTATTTCTTTAAACCCAGCCATATTATCACCTCTAATTTAATCTATGCAAAACACTCTAGTTTTGTGCCTATAATTTGACATAACAACAATTTTGTGTTAGAGTATGAGCCATAAATAAAAAAAGGGGGTTTTATTTATGACATGGCAAGATTCAGTTTTGTTATTATTTATTCCAGTTTTACTTTTAATTTACTATGTTCACCATTATGTGAGTAGCCTTGAAAAAGAAGTTGCACATTTATGGGACTACGTAACTGAATTAGAAACAGAATTAGAAAAAGAGGATTAAACCTCTTTTCTTTTTGCTAAAAAAAAGATAAAATTAACTAGAGGTGATATGATGGATTGTTTATTTTGTAAAATTAAAAATAAAGAGATTGAAGCCAAAATTCTTTATGAAGATGATGATTTTTTAGTTTTCTTAGATATGGATCAATCTTATGGTGGACACACATTAATTATTCCTAAAAAGCATTTTACTACTTATAAAGATTTAGATAATATAACACTTAATAAAATGTTTTTACTAGCAAGCAAAATTAGTGACGAGATTATGCAAAAACTAAACAAAAAAGGTATTTCCCTTCAATTTAATTATGGCGATACCCAAGTAGTAAAACATGTCCATTTACATTTAATTCCCAACTACGAATTAGAAAAAGATAATATGGATATAAACGAAGTTTACCATTTATTAAAAAACTGAAGATTTTTATTTATCTCCAGTTTTTTTAGGTTCAACAATCAAAGTAGATATTTCTTCAAAAGAAACTTTAGAGATAATTTTTTTTATTTTTTCGATTGTCATATTTTCAATTATTTCTTTTTCATTATCCCATATTTTATTAAATTTAGATAAAGTATAAGATAAGTAGTCATTTACTGATTCTACGTCTTCATACCCTAAAACTAAGTTAGCTATTTCAGAGTTTTTCTTTCTCTTAATATCACTAGCAATAATTTCTAAGTTTAATAATTTATCTTTTAAAATTGGTAAAACTTTACTTGGATATTTTGTTTTAGAAACAACCTGTATTATTAAATAATCTCTTTCTATATAGGCATAAGCCCCTATAGTAGTAACTAACTTTTTATTAATTAAATCTTCTCTTAATAAAGAGGTAGCCCCAAAATTAACATTTAAAACAATGTTTACTGCATCAAGCATTTCCATAATATCATAGTTTTTAAATGGTGTAAGTGGTGTTTTTAAAGATACATAAACCTTAGGTGTTTCAACATTTATTTTAATAACTGAGTCTTTTTTAACAACTTTCTTAGGCTCTTTATAATTAGTCTTCTTAGGATTTTTATATTTTGTAAAAGTAATACAGCTTTCATGATTTTTTACAAATTCAATTGTACTACTTGGATCAATATTACCAGTTAGTATTAAAAAACAATTTTCAGGATGATAAAATGATTTGTAAAGTAACTCTAAATCACTAAGTTTAATATTTTCGATATCATCTAGAGTACCAACACCAGGCATACGATTAGGATAAGTAGAAAATAATCCCTTATTAATCTCTTCACTAATTAATCTTGGTGCACTATCAAGCCCTCGTCTTGCTTCTTCTTTAATTGGTCCTTTTTCACTCAAAAAATGTTCTAGAACAAAGTTTTTCTTTTCAATATTATTTAAAAGTAATTCCAAAGCCTCATAAAAATTATCTGACCCCATAAATTCATAAACAGTTTTATAGCCATAAGTAGCCGCATTACTATAACAGCCTAATCTATTAAAATCTGTTAAAAGACTTGTACCATCATCTTTTTTACAAAGAATATGTTCCAAAAAATGAGCCGTACCATATGGTACATGATAGTTTTTATTGTCTACTTTAAAAGAAACATCTTCACTACCAACATTATAAGTAAGAGTTCCCTTAAATGAGTTTTTAGTAGTAGTTCTCCAAATATAAACCCTTAAACCATTAACAAGTTTTTCATAATAAATGGTTTCATCTAAACCCTTTAGTTTAATTTCTTGCATCAGTATCCTCCTTTAAGACATATAACAAAGTTAAGTGCATTTTCTTAGTTAAAGAGCTTATGTCTTTTTTAGTTATAGCCATAACATTTTTTCTTAGCTCTTCATAAGTAGGTGTCCCAAAAACATAATGAAAGTACATATGATTAGCAATACCATAAATGCTATCTTGTTCTAAATCTAACTCACTTAAAAACTGTTTCTTTTTAATAAGTAACTCACTTTCTGTAAAATATGCCCTTTGCATTTCTTTAAATGCCTTTTTAATACAAGCAACTGCCACATCTATATTCTCTTTTTTAATACCAGTATAAATATAAAAAGCTGAATTACTAACTGAAAACTCACTATAATATGTATAGCACAAAGAATTATCCATTCTTAAATATTTACCAAGTTTATCACTAAGACCACTTGCCCCAAAGATACGATTAAAAATTGGCATTATATAAAACCTTTCTTTATAAGTAAATTCATCTAACAAATAACCCATAAATACTTGTGTTTGTTTGTATTTACCATATCTTTGTATTTCATGGTATTTCTCTAGTTCACTTTTAATATAATTAGGAATTTTTTTTGTCACAACTTTTGGTCTTATAAAACAAGTAGTAATCTTTTTAACTATTTTATCCATATCAAGATTACCAACTATAGAAATATCACAATAAGAATTTTCAAGCATTTCATAATAAGATTTAACAAGACTTTCTCTTGTCACCTCATTAATTTGCTCATGCGAATTTAATAGTCTATCACTTGCCACATTACCATGAAATAATTCTTTTGAAAATTCTACTTTAGCATAAGAACTAGGGTTTTCCTTATAATTATCCACTGCCACATGAAGACGTTCTTTAATAACTTCATAAGAGCCAATTTCCCAACTTGACCCATCAATATTAGGGTTAGAAATATTAGTAAATAAAAAATCTAAACAATTATCTAAATAATCTGTATCTTTTATAAATTTAGGATCTATTAGATCAATTTGAAATGATGTTATAACATTATACCCATTTCTTTCACAAGTACTACCAAATTCTATATTATATAACTCTTCTTGTTTAATTTTTAGTTCCCTTCTAGTTTTATAAATATTAGAATTGTAAGTCAGCAAAGAACTTAAAAAAACTCTTGATGCTGGATTCATCTTTCTTATGTCTTCCCGAAAATTAACTTCTATATAAGCATTTTTAAATTTATCTGTTTTAGCTGTCATAATTTGCATAGAAGGATATTCATAATTTTGATATGTCATAAGCCACCTCTCTTTTTTATTATATCAAATACTTAGATTTTTAATCTATCAAAGCATTCATTAAAATAATCATCAGTCATACCTGCGATAAAATCAATTACTTTTCTATTATTAGATGTATTATTTATGTAATCATTATTTTTATAATTCAAAAAATGAAGATATATTAACGATTCTTGGGTTTTGTTTTTTAAGTCAGCAAGATAAGTATTAAATAGCATATAAAATTTATTTTTAACTTGTTCTTGTTCCGTAGTAGACATAGCTAAACTATAAATATGATCATAATTAAATTTCTTAAGAGCAAGAACAGCTTTATAAACTGGGTCACTTAACATAATGTATGGTTTATCTAAACTATTTTCTATAATATCCATGATAATAGTATTCACAATACTTTTGTTAGTTGTTCCAAGTATTTCTGTGATTTCTTTAGGTATTTCACTTTTTTTAAATTTCTTTAACATACAGGCATCTTCAATATCTTTACCTAAGTAGGCAATAATATCACTTATACGCACAACACAGCCTTCCATTGTCATAGGAATTAATCCTTTTGTAACCTTTTTATCATGATAACTATTATTATATTCCCACAAAAAGTCTTCAACAGACTTCTTTTTAGGCGTATATTTACCACTTACAAATTCCCCATTATGACACATAATAGCGTCCATTACCTGTAAAGTTATATTTAGACCAGCGCCTTTGTTTTCTAGATCTTTTAACAGTCTTACACTCATGATATTATGATTAAAATATCCCTCACCAACACTTAAACTAATCTCATTTAAAACACTTTCCCCAAAATGACCATATGGCGTATGACCAAGGTCATGACCAAGACTTGCCGCTTCAATTAAGTCTTCATTTAAAGCTAAAGCCCGACCTATAGTTCTAGCTATTTTACTAACATATAAAACATGTTGCATTCTTTTAGTTACATGATCATTAAAAGTACATGAAAATACTTGAGTCTTTTTCATATATCTATTAAAAGCATAAGAATATATTATTCTATCAATATCATGAAAAAAACTTGTTCTAATATCTTCTGTTTCTTTTAAAAGTCTAATAGCCTCTTCATCACGTGTCGCATAAACACTTAAATTAGCTTCATGTTTTAACATATTTTCCTTTAATTTTTGCATAACTATCACCTTTAAAGTTATATTAACATATCCCTTTTTTTTAAACAAGGAGTAAACAAAAAAGAAAGAATAAATCTTTCTATTTGTCCCAGTGCCAATTAGTTACAACATCCATATCACGGCCATTTTCAATAATGCATTTATTATGTTCTACAAGCATATTATGGCAATAACTTTCCAAAGCTTCAGTATCAAAGTTTTGTAAGTGACTAGCCGCTAGTAAACATAAATGGAAGCGATCAAGCTTGTTTTGAACGCGCATATCAAAAGGTGTTGTAATAGTTCCTTCTTCAATATAACCTCTGACATGTAAATTTTGATTTTTTCTTTTATAAGTGAGTTCATGAATAACATTAGGATAACCATGAAAAGCAAACACAATTGGTTTATTTTCAGTAAAAATATAGTTATATTCTTCATCGCTTATACCATGTGGATGAGTTTTATCAAGTCGCATTAAATCAACAACATTAACTACTCTAATATGTAAGTTAGGAACAAATTTTCTTAGTATTGTCGTAGCAGCCATAACCTCAAGCGTTGGTGTATCACCAGCACAAGCAAGAACTATATCAGGGTTATTATCAATATCATTACTAGCAAAAGCCCATATACCAAGACCGTGTTCACAGTGTCTTTTAGCAGCATCCATACTAAGCCACTGTGGTCTTTCGTGTTTACTTGCCACAACAACATTAACGTAATTCATGCTTTTCAAAACATGTTCCATAACACAAAGAAGTGTATTTGCATCACTTGGTAAATATATACGAGAAATACTTTTCTTTTTCATAATAACATGATTAATAATTCCAGGGTCTTGATGAGTAAACCCATTATGATCTTGTTGCCAGCAATGACTAGTTATTAATAAGTTTAAACTAGATATTGGTTTACGCCATGGTATTTCTTTTGCTACCTTAATCCATTTAGCATGTTGACTAATCATAGAATCTACTATTCTTATAAAAGATTCATAACTATGAAACAAACCATGTCTACCGGTTAATAAATATCCTTCTAACCAGCCTTCACACATATGTTCAGATAAAAATGAATCTAATACTCTACCATCTGTACTTAAAAATTCATCGGTTGCAAGTGTATCTTCTTCCCATTGTCTATTTGTAACTTGAAAAACATTATTTAAACGATTTGACAAAGCTTCATCAGGTCCAAAAATACGGAAATTTCTTGCCTTAGCATTTAATTTAACCACATCCTTTAAGTATGAACCTAACACACGCATATCTTCTTTATTAATAGACCCTGGATAGTTAAGTTTTACCTCATAATTTATAATATCTGGTAAAACTAATGGTTTTAATAAAGTACCTCCATTAGTATGAGGATTTAACCCCATAATATGATTTTCATCTGGAATAAACATTTTATATTTATCTTTTAAAGTACCAGAGTCAGTAAACAACTCTTCTGGATGATAACTTTTTAGCCAACTTTCTAGTCTCATTAAACTTTCTTTATGTTCCCGCGTTACTTCAATTGGTATTTGGTGGGATCTAAAACTACCTTCTATTGGTTTACCATCAATTTCTTTTGGACCAGTCCACCCTTTTGGTGTTCTTAAAATAATCATTGGCCAAATTGGTCTTTTTTCAATATTTTTTTCCCTTGCTAATTCTTGTATTTTTTTAATTCGCAAAATAACTTCATCCATCGTACTAGCCATTTTCTCATGCATGATCTTAGGATCATCACCACATACAAAATATGGAGCCCAACCAAGACCTTCAAAATAGCTTTTTAATTCAGTATCAGATATTCTTGCTAAAACAGTAGGATTTGCGATTTTATAACCATTTAAATGTAAGATTGGTAAAACGGCTCCATCTGTTTTGGCATTTAAAAATTTATTACCATGCCAACTAGTAGCTAAGGGTCCAGTTTCTGCTTCCCCGTCCCCTACACAGACACTCACGATTAAATCTGGATTATCAAATGCAGCTCCAAAGGCATGAGCAAGACTATAACCTAATTCACCGCCTTCATGAATACTACCAGGAACCTCAGGTGCAACGTGAGAACTAGTGCCTCCAGGAACACTAAAGTGCCGCATAAATTTAGTAAGACCTTCTTCATCTTGTGTGAATGAATGATAATACTTTTGGTAACTACCTTCAAAATAAGTATTAGTCATTACTGATTGTCCAGCATGTCCAGGACCACTTATATACATCATATTTAAATCATATTTTTTGATAACCCTATCACAGTGAGCATAGATAAAATTTTGACCCGGAGCACTTCCCCAGTGTCCAACAAGCTTTGGTTTTATATCATCAAAAGTTAAATGTCTTTTAAGTAAAGCATTATCTCTTAAATAAAGTGATGCAGCTGATACATAATTACAAGCATTAAAATAACCATTTATACTTTCATATTCTTCTTTAGTTAATACACTTTTCATATTTACCCTCTCTATTCTTTCCTATATTTTATCATGGAAAAATAAAAAAAGAAATTACTTATTACTTAAAATAATCAAAATCATTATGATTAATAAATGACTTACAAGAACAATTTTTAAAATAACCATTGTAGCTAGCAAAAGTATTCTCTTTATTAGGTAAATCTTTTTTAATAACTCGCTTAATATTTTTTCTAATTTTTTTCTTAGTTTTAGGATTCATAAGAGTAATAAGATGGTTATTTTTAATTATAAAATGATATCCTAAGAAAGTAAGACCTTCTTTAATACTAAATATCTTAGTTTTTTTCGGATGCAATTTAAGCTTACAATCAGTACGTAGTTTTTCTTCTATTTCTTTTAATACATATTTTAAATACTCTTTATCTTCATGAAAAATAATAAAATCATCCATATATCTAACGTAATATTTACAGTGCGATTTTTCCTTAATATAATGATCAATATCATTTAAATAAAAAACAGCCAATATTTGACTAGATAGATTACCTATAGGAAGACCTTTGTTATATTCATAAAGAGGAATATTATCAAGTTCTTTAAATTTATCTTTAATATGCTTATTATTAGTTTTTAAAAGACGTTTTTTCTCACCTTCAATAGCTTTTTTAATTTCAGTATTAGTTTCTTCATTATTAGTAGTATTTAATATATTTCTTACGATATCTAATGCTTCATCATCTTTAATTATTTTAGTTAATTTAGTAAAAAGTATTTCATGATCAATATTATAAAAGTATTTTTGAATATCACATTTTAATATATAGAAATTTTCATGTTTAGCTCGTATTGTATTTAAGTATTTCTTAGTGTAATAAAGACCCTGTTTAGTCCCCTTATTTTTTCTAGTAGCAACATTCATATCTATTAATCTTGGTTCAATATTAGGTAGTAATATCTCATTACTTATTAAATGATTAATAATTTTATCAGAAATGTTTTCACTCATAATTAACCGATATTTATATTCTTTTACAAGAAAGATATTATATTTACCATGTCTATATTTTCTTTGTTCTAATACTTCATATATTTGCATTATATTAGTTATATAAAATGTTTCAAAATTAACAATTTTTTCTTTATGCTTAGTATTACATTTTACTTTATGATAAACATTTTCGATCTTTTTAATATCAAGCATACTATTGTACAACATTTTGATTACTCCTAATAATGCCATAAGCAATTTTACGCATTTCCATAAGCATTCTAGTAATGCATTTTAATTTATGGTTATTGATATATTTTTTATGATAACTTATTTCCATATAGTAATTATACATAGAAAGATTTACTAAAATATCTTTCATGTATTTTTCTTTAATTCTAGCTGAGTTATTAATATTATAGGCAAAGATATTTTCAATTAGTTGAAATTCATTCTTTTCAATATTTTGTTTTAAGATAATTTCTTTTTTAGGAAAATTAGGTAATATATCATTTACATAATTATTTAATTGTTCAGCAACTACTAAAAGTCTGAACTTACTTTTTCCTTCGTTCATAGTAAACCTCCAAATTTACAGAAAAAAAAGATATAGTTATAGTTTTTAAAAATATGTAACATAGTCTTAAAAACATCTATATCATATATTTAGACAAAATGTCTTGGGATAGACTTGTTTCCAATCTGATTAGATTATGATTACTCATTATTTCTTCTCGGTAAAAGCCTTAACCGTTACCTCTCAGTGCATTAGTACTATACTAATCGTAATAGGAATCTGGACGCAGCCCATTGGTATTATTAGTATTATTGTCATCGATATTGCCCGACGTGTTTACATTGAATACATTAGAATTCCAGTTAGTATTGCCGAACGGGTCCCTGGAACAAAGAACGTCGTCTTAATAGAATACCCCATAAAATTATTTTAGCATTTTTATTATTTAATTTAGATTGTCAGTAAGTAGCATGTTAATCCCCTACTAAGCAATAATTATATTTTGATATTTTTTATGTTTTTATTTATGACTTTTTTAATTGGAAACCCAAAAAACATAGATTTAGGCCCGCTCCTTTGCGAAGAGTCGCACGGAGCGAATAACGATTCGCCTAAGATACTACATATGGCGAAGATTTAGTGCCGTTACCAGATACTTTCACAGTAGATTTCAGATTGATAACTGGACGCAGCCCATGGGTAAAATCAGTACTATTGTCATCGACATAGCCCGACGTGAAGACAGAGAATACATAAGAAATCCAGATAGTAAAGCCGAACGGGTTATAATAACCAGCTGGTGTCATGGTCCAGAAATGTTGACCTATTGTTAAATAAGCATTAGGAGTAGATTTCTGATAATTATAAGCACCATCAAAGACTCCACCACTTGAACCAGCAAGTAATACCTCATCTGCGGTTATTAGGCCTATTGGATAAGTTAGAGCTTTATTGCCGCTCGTTGCACTACTAACGGTGTAATAGTCACTAGAATTTTCACATTTTAAGCTTGGTGTGTTAGTACTTACTCTTAAATAGCCTTTATCATAAGTTGAAACGGTGCCTGTTCCGACTCCACTTTGATTATTTAAAGTACTTCTGTCCCCACAAAAGCCAGAAGATGTGTCGATATAGCTTGAGTAACTAGCAAGCTTGGATGTATAAAAATTGTCATTAGCTGTTTTAATAGTTGAGCTTGTACCTAAGCCATGAGCATTACCACTTGTATACATATATCCTACATACATATTATTGTTGTTATTAGGATTAAACTTGCTTGTGCCATATTCTCTATCAGTACTAGATTCGCCATTATCATGGGCTACTGTTCCATCATAAATCATACGAATACTACCATTGCCATTTATTCTAATTATTCTCCAGTAGTATCCGGCAAATTTAACATAATTATTTTCAACAGAACCTCGGTAATAATAACTTGTGCCATCGCTATCTTCAATGGCAAATATACCCTTTTCATGCGTTTCACAGGTTGTACTATCACAAGCACTTTTACTGTAATCTGGTGTAAAGGTGTAACAGTTAATGTACCAAGTACAGTGTTAACTGTCGTTTCTTTAACAAAATACAAGTTACACCTAGTCCTTGTATAATCAGTTGCGTTGTAGCCTGTATAATCAGCAGTAAACTTCCAATTAGCATAATCCCACCCTGGAATAACACCATTAGTACATTCACTTTTTTCAGTATCTAATTTATAACCGGTATTTTGACTAGGCATACTACGCGTTATTTCACCATCTACATAATACGCAAAATATATGTCACCAGGGTCAGCTATTTCGCCATTTATCACGTTAAAATGTTTTTCTTCGGTAAATACAGCATATGTTTGATAAAAGTAAAGGCTCGCTAAGGCTATTACCCCTGCTATTGCTAAACCACAAATAATTTTTTTCTTTTTATTTGACCCTTTGAATTTCTGTAGTTTTAGAGAGTTATGTTTATTTAATAACCCCCCCCAGCATATTTCTTTTCCATTTTTTTATCTCTCCTATTCTAGTTAATTATTTATTTAACATCCCGTTTTTGAGCCAACGGGACGTTAACTTTGTACATCCGATGTGGATCAATTTTTACTACCTAAAATATACAG
>JABLTO010124455.1_pt1 | contig 16475 bp, 9 predicted proteins | sample 7160091 | NCBI WGS metagenome assembly JABLTO01 (sample SAMN14651225, study PRJNA627086) | human gut metagenome | isolation source: feces | host: Homo sapiens
CTTCTTCTGATGCTTCCGGTCTCGTCTGCAGATGGAATCGTAACTCCATTTGACGAAGCACTTTTTACTTCAACTTCTGCAGTTTGTGTGACGGGGCTTGTTGTACAGGACACAGGCAGCTACTGGTCCGGATTTGGTCAGACAGTTATTCTTATACTTATACAGACAGGTGGGCTGGGAGTAGTGACAGTTGCTGACGCTGCATTTATGCTTTCCGGAAGAAAAATATCTCTTATATGGAATGGAGAATCCTCTTCCCAGAAATGAAATTCAGGGACAGGACTTTGAAGGAAGAAAAAATCAGCTTCTTTACCAGAAAAAAGAAGAAAAGAAGCACTCAGATTTGCTGAGCCGGAAGATCCGAAGCTATGAAGAGAATCTGACAGCACTGGCAGAATACAGTGAGCTGATTCCAACAGAGATGGAAGAAAGGGAACAGGTTCCAGAGACTTTGTCAGCAGAAGAACTGTGTAATTATAAAGGAATTCTTGTACGGGATTATAACCAGAAAATCAGAGATACCAGACAGCAAAAAGAACTGCTTGTGCAGTTTCTGAACAGAATCGTCCGTATGGAAAGTTTTCAGGATGATTTTTATCGGAAGCCCCTGGAACAGTTATTGGAACTTTCCGACAATGGAACTCAGGTTCTGACTCAGCTGAAAACAACAGTACAGTCTTATGGAAAAACTGGAAGTGGATATTTCAGTAGTGGAAAAGGAAAAAGCAAGGATCGTAGAGCTTATGGAAGACTATATCCGGGAAATCCATAGCAATCTTGGAAAGATTGACCATAATTCGACTATTACTGTCAGAGACAGAAACATCAAAATGTTAAAGATCCAGTTGTCTGACTGGGATGAAAATGTGGGTCTGTACCATCTGCGCCTGGAAGATTTTATAGATAAAACTACAATGGAACAGATGGAACTGCTGTTTTGATGATAATGTAAGCAAGTTATAATGGAGAAAAAGAGCAGAAACTGCCGGAAAATACACTGAAATGTATACAAAGAGAAAAATGTCGTTTTGTCATGTAATGTGATGAAACAGCATTTTGCGTTGGAGGCGATATTTTGTCGAATTGTTTTTGTTGTAATTAGTACGAAATGTGCTATAATGATTGTAGAACATATTTTCCGGAGATGTGTTTGTTACAGTTAAAGAGGAAGCTGTGTGAGACACTATCGCAGAAAGTGAGTATCAGAAGACACAGCAGGATACACCAGGATAACACTTCGAAAGTACAAAAGATAGATCAGAAGAGGAGACTTCTGAAAAGAAAACATGGTTGTGAAACAGAGACATGGAGGATACTGTCGGAGTGGGGAATAATACAGCAGAGAATATAATAGGATTACAGCATGAACGTTGTAAAGGAATCATACAGGAACTGACGATTATGAGTGATATTTTTATGCGGAATGTGCTGAAGCAGGCAGCCTGTACAGAGCTGGTGCTGCAGGTTATTATGGAGAATAAAGAGTTACATATATTGGAACATGTAATCCAGATGGATTATAAGAACCTGCAGGGACGTTCAGTAGAGATGGACTGTCTGGCAAGGGATTCCGAGGACCGGAGATATGACATAGAATTTGAGAACAATAATAAAAGGGCGAAGCCCAAGAGAGCCAGGTATCATGGTGGCATGATCGATATGAACACGCTGGAACCAGGTCAGGAGTTCGAGAGCCTGCCGGAAACATACGTAATCTGGATAACAGAGAAGGATGTTCTGAAGGAAAATCAGCCAATTTATTATATCAACAGGAAAATAGAAGGGATAGAAAAACACTTCCCAGACGCAGAACATATCATATATGTAAATTCACAGATACAAGACGATACTGCATTGGGACGTCTGATACATGATTTTCACTGTAAGAATGCAGATGACATGTATTATGAAGTGTTGGCAGAGCGAGTACGGGAACTGAAGGAAACACCGAAAGGAGTGGCAGAGATGTGTAAAGAATTAGAAGAACTGTATGCCGATGGCAGAGCAGAAGGAAGAACAGAGGGAATTGGAGATTCCATAAAGGCACTGATGGGAAATGTGAAATGTACACTGGAACAGGCGATGGATATGCTTGGAATCGCAGTAGACAGTCGTGATATTTACCGAAAGATGTTGCAGAATAATAAATAACAGCATAAAGGCAGAATGACAGCAGGCTTTTAGAACCTGCTGTTTTTGCGTTGCGAGGTGAGGTATAGATAAAGGCAGGAAAATAGTAGAAAGGCATAATCTGTCTGTGAGACAGGATATAGAGGAAAGGGATACAATGGAAATGGAAAAAGCGGTTTATGTGTGTGTAGATTAAGGGGCGAAATGAAGAAATTTTCGCCCTTTTTTTGTTGTAGAAGTGAAAAAACGTTGATTTTGCGTGGCTTTTAGGAAAATTGAATGGTTCCCTATGGGAACGAAAACAAAATAATTAGTTGACACGAACTAATCGCATTGGTAGAATCTGGCTAGAAGGTTAGTGTAACATAACTAAGATTAGTGTAATATACGTATAATTAGATACTACAAACTCACGCGATATTTAAGGAATATTATAAAAGTATTGGGAAAAGAGAATTTTTTCTGCAGGCGATAAGCCCCTGCAGATATAGTTGAGCAGTTTCTGACATTTTATAAGTTCAAGATATCAGAAAATGCCGGTGAGATTACAGTAATGTAAGATGTTACGCAATATGGCATAGAAAGATATTTCCCAGAAGTAATCCTGATATCTGTGTGGTATGTGGTGTGCGTGTATTGAAAAGAAATCAAAGGAGGAAAGAAAGAAATGAGAAGAAAAAATTTGTGGTTACGTCTGTCATCCTGTACTATGGCGGCTCTTCTGGCAACAACATCTATTACACCGGCGTACGGTGCAGACTTTACCAGCGAGGTAGCTGTGGAAAGCCAGCAGGAAGAAACAACAGTGGAGGAAGATGAGAGCCAGGTTGAAGTGGGCGATGACTTCCAGGACGAAGATATTGCAGACGTAGCAACAGATGAAACAGAAGTTGAAGCAGAAAGCGACAGCGAAGAGACAGCAGTAGTCTCTGATGAAGAAAATGCAGAAGAGGAAGTATTCTCTGATGAGGCTGGAGAGGAAGCAGCAGCGACATTTGAATTCGGAACAGCCAGGACCAAACTGGAAAAAGGAACCTACACGGTAAAAGCTTCTCTGATGAATGCAAGCAATCCGGCAAACGCTTCTATGGCAGGAAGCTGTATTGCGGGGGATGCCACAATGGTAGTTGCGGAAGATGGCAACGCCAAAGTAACAGTACCTGTTCAGGCTGTTTCTGTTTATGGAATGACCGGAAATGCATCACAGTGGAAAGTTTACAAAAGTGATCTGAAATCAGACAAAACAGATGCTGAATTTACTACAGATGCTGATGGAAAAGTAAACAGCATTACTTATACAATACCGGACAAAACAACAGATGGTGCATATGTAAATATGTATGTAGACATGATGTCTACTACAGTAGATGCATTCCTGAAGCTGGACTATGCAAATGCTGTAAAACAGGCTCCTGCTGTAGACACAACAGCTCTGGAAGCAACCATCGCCAAAGCAGATGCGCTGGATGAAATGTCTTACACCAAAGCATCCTGGGATGGAAACAAAGACGCTATTGAAACAGCAAAGACAGCAGCCAATGCAGCTCTGGAAGCAAAAGAATCTCAGGAAGCAGTAGACAATGCCAACACAGCACTGACAGAAGCCATGGCGAAACTGGCTGAGGCTGGTGATCCGGCAGAACTCCAGGCAGCAGTAGATCAGGCGAAAGCCATGAAACAGGAAGATTACACCTATAAAAGTGTAAATAACTGGTGGAAAGGTCTTCAGACTGCAATCGCCAATGCAGAAACAGCTATCGAAGGTCGTGAAACAGCAGCAAATCTTACAAAGAGCAAAAACTCACTGGATACTTATGTAGGACGACTGGTAAAGGCTTATGACACAACAGCGTTAACTGCAAAGATCGCAGAGGCAGAATCCCTGAAAGAAGAGGATTACACCGCAGACAGCTGGAAAGCAGCAAATCTTAGGAAAGTACTGGATATAGCAAAATATGTGATCGAAACTCGTGGAAGCAAAGATGAAGTGAAATGCGCCATCAATGATCTGGAAACTGCAATGGAAAAACTGGTAGCAGTTTCTGTAGAAGTGACCGTAGGACGTGGAGATTTCCAGAAAAAACTCACACCTGGAACTTACAGCCTTCCTATCGATCTCTTGAATGCAGGACATATTGAATCTACCAATGAGTATACATCCAAAGACTATATGAAACATACTTCTATGGCATCCGGATGCTTTACAGGAGATGCCACACTGGTGATCCATGAAGATGGTTCTGCTACTCTGACCACAGGTCTGGGTGCAGTATCTTCTGATGCACTGGGAACAGCACAGTCCGGTGGAGCGGATGACTGGTCCATTTATGAAAGTACTCAGGACTTTCTGGATGGAAAAGCAAACTCCGTTCGTGGAGCACGTTTTAAAGCGCGTATCGACAAACAGGGTGTTCTGGCTGGTAAGAGAAAACCAACCAAGATCAGCTTTACAGTACCGGATCTGAAACAGAACGTAGTAGCAACTCGTATGCACATTGAAATTATGGGCGTATATCAGGATGCCTGCATTGGTCTGGACTGGACAAATGTAAAGAAAGTCAGTGATGAGACAAGTGCTACATCTACTGTAGAAAAAACATACGATATTGCACCGGATGTACAGACACAGCTGGTAAATATGAAAGCCGGAACTACAGTAAAATTGGATCAGGATGTAACTCTTTCCGATGACCTGATCATCAGAGGCGGGACACTGGATCTGAACGGACATGCCCTGAATCAGGCAGACAATCTGATCCGTATCAAAGGGGATGTACAGATCATCGACACCAGTGCAGAAAAGACCGGCAAGATCACTCGTGAAAGATATGTAAGCAATACGAATTCTTCAGCATCCATTACTGTGGAAAAGGGCTCTCTGACAGCAGAGGGAATTACTATTGATGGTCAGATCGGAAATGAGATAAGCTATAATTCATTATCTTACCTGGCAGGACTTCCTCATGTAGCTGTTTCTCTGAAAAACTGTACGTTGCTGAATACACTGCCTTCTGCTTCCATTAAACAGCAGGACAATATTTATTTTGAATATATGACCGATGGAGTGAATGTGACCGTAGATAGCTGTACAGTAGATACGAGAATTACAGTGGAATTCTGTACAGATCCGAAAGTTTCTATTACCAATTCAACACTGTCGAACTATCAGCATTTGAGTGGCAGCGGTAGTACAATATTTACCGGCAATACCGTATCAGGCAGTGTCAGAATTAATGCAGAAGAACTGACAGTCAGAGATGACAAAATTGATGGCGGATTAACTCTCGCTGGTAAAGGTGATGTAGTGCTGGAGAATATGACAATTACAGCCAGTGACAGACGTGGTACCGCTGTGAAATCAAGTGGAGCTGGAACAGTAACCATTAAAAGCGGTGTTTATACCAGCACAGGGGCAAGAGGTGCTGCAATCAGTTCCCAGGGCGCTCCGGTTGTGATCGAAGGAGGTTATTTCAAGAGCCCTAATGCAGTGGTAGACAGCAATGCTTACAAACTGCCGGACAATAAGAAACTGGGCGAAGTAACAGAAGGGGATTATGCAGGATATTATACACTGGTAGATGACCCGGATGGAGCAGTAGCAGATCCTGTGGCAACTATCTACAATGCAGACGGAACAGAAGCAGAAAAAATCAGCGAAGATAAAGCAGACCTGGTCGTATCTTTTGCAAAAGAAGGACAGGTCGTCAAACTGAACAAAGATATCAGTGCAGCTTCTGAAACAAACTACAGGAATGTAACCCTGGACCTGAACGGACATACACTGACTCTGGCGCAGGGAATGGTTGCTAATTATGGAACCTGCCATGTGATCGACAGTTCCGCAGATAAGAGTGGAAAGCTGATTGCCAATACATGGGCATTTACATCCATGACAAACAATGATACCGGTCTGATCCTTGACAATGTAACCTGTGAAACACCAATGCTTCAGTATGTATCTATTGGTAAACTTTATGTGATCAATGGTACAAAGATCATTGGAACAACCGCAATCAATCCGGAACAGGGGGGCGGATCAACCTACATTCAGGACAGTACCTGGACATTTGGAGAAGGCGCAGACGGACAGGCACTTCTGGAAGAAACTGTTCGTACCGCACAGTATGCAATCACCAAGAATGCTGACGGTTCCTTCACTATGGCAGTGACAGACTTCGGTAAAGCCATGAGAGCTTTTGAAGCACTGGATGAGTCTGCTTATACCAAAGCAAGCTACAAAGCAGCCAAAGATCTCTATGATGAAATTGATGTGACTGTAGACGAAGATCTTACAGAAGAACAGATCAAAGGCTTCCAGGATGCAGTAGCAGCCCTTCAGTCAGCAGCTTCCGAAGCCGACATCACAGTCCTGAACGATGCCATCACAGCAGCCAAAGCAGTAAACGCTTCCGACTATACAGCAGCTTCCTACAAGACTCTCTCTGATGCAGTAGCAGCAGCAGAAACACTTCTTGCAGGTGATGACCTGGCACAGGCAGATGCAACAGCAGCAGTTCAGGCAATCAATGATGCAACAGCAGCACTTGTAAAACTTTCTGCTCAGAAGATCACTGTTACTTCTAAATACAGCAAGAAGTTAAGCGATAAAGCATTCTCCCTGAATGCCAAAGCAACTGGTAAATTAACTTACAAATCCAGCAACACCAAGGTAGCAACTGTTGATTCCAAGGGTAAAGTTACACTGAAAGGTGTTGGATCAGCAACGATCACAGTAAGTGCAGCAGCAACCGGAGATTACAAAGCAGCTTCCACTAAAGTAACTGTTAAAGTTGCAAAGGGAACACCGACCATCAAAGTCAAAACAACTTCCAAAACACTGAAAGTTGCAGCTGTGAAGAAGAAAGCTCAGAAGATCGCTCTGGGAGCTTCTGTTAACAGCAAAGGCAAGATGAGCTTCAAGAAAGTTTCCGGAAGCAAAGTTATCACAGTAAACACCAAAACAGGTGCACTGACTGTTAAGAAGGGTCTTAAGAAAGGCACTTATAAAGTAAAAGTTCAGATCACTTCCAAAGCAACAAAATCTTACAACGCAGGCAAAAAGACAGTGACTGTAACTGTAAGAATCAAATAAGAAAGGCATATTTAAATGAAAAAGAGAATAATTGCAGTACTGCTTTCTTCTATGCTGGCAGCTTCCATGCCGGCAGCAGTATATGCGGATTTTGACACAGAGGATTTTGGCTCTGAGATGACTCTTGACACTGAAACAGATGAAGAAGTGGAAGAGAATGCAGAGACCGATGAAACTACAGATCTTGTTGCAGAAGAGGATGAGGATTCTGTAGAAGTAATTGAGGATACTGAAGATGCAGGCAGTCAGGAGGGGGAAACCTCTTCTGACCTGGATGCTGAGGAGATTTTTTCTGATGCAGTATCCGCAGGATCAGTAAATCTGAACGGAGCTACTTTTGACATCACAAAGACTTACATCGTACCACTTACACTGAAAAATGCCCATAACCTGGAGCAGGATTCCGCAGCAGTAGCCTGCCCGGGCAAGTTTGGTACCCTTACTTTTGATGAAAATGGTACTCCAAAACTGACTACCAACCTTCGTAGCGTAACGGTAGGAACTCTTACAGACTATGCACATGATTTCAAGGTTTATCAGGTGGCAAAAGCTACAGGTAACCTGGAAAAAGACACTGTAGATGCTACTGTTGAAAAGACTCAGAATGTGCCACTGGCCAATGGAGAAGGCACTCATGATGTACCGGAAACCATTTCCTTTAACATTCCAGAAGCAGATTATCAGACAACAGGTGTTTATCTCAGCATGTTTGTAGATGCCATGGGTTATGCACCGGATGCTTATCTGGAAATCAACTATGCAGAAGCCAAAGAATCCGGAGATCCTTCTCTGAACTTCACTACAGAAGTTTCTTCTGCTGAGGTGGAACAGTTCGGTAACTACACCGTTAAGGCACAGATTACTGTAAAAGACGGTCGTATTGATGATGTATCTCTGGAAGGAACTGATTTCAAGGGAACTCACGCAGGCGATAACGAAATGTATCTGGGTAAGGCTATTAACGGAACCAGCAGCATCAAAGGCATGAAAGACAGACTGAAAGGTCTGTACATGAATGACGCACAGAAGCTGAATGACCTGGACACTGTTACAGGTGCTACTTATTCATCTAACGCTATCAAGACCGCTGCCATGAACGCTCTTGGTGTAAAGATTGAGCAGGAAGTAATTCCGGATGCACCAACAGAACCATTGCAGGCTGGTTATTACTGGGTTGAGATCAAAGACAGAACTGCTGTTGTTGATCATGGTCTGGTAGGAGAAAGCAAGAAAGCACCTGCTTATATTCGTGTGGACGATCAGGGCAAAATGTGGCTGACCTACAAGATGATTTCCGGTACTGTTGGAGAGCCTCTCTATGTACTGGGATACAACGGATATTATCCAAATAACGATACCACACAGAAACCAAGTATGGATAGTGTTACTTACACTACCGAAATGGAAACAGCACCGACCATCGGTGAAAGCTCTGTAGTAACAGATATTACGGTACCGTTAGACGGACTTCGTCAGACATACATCAACAACGTATATCTGTATGTAGAAGCAATGAAAAATCTGGATGGAGAAGTTTCCGGAGTATTTTTCGACAAAGGAAAATTCAACATTGATTCCACTATTACTATTTACTGGGATACACTGACCAATCTTTCCGAAGATACAGACAGTGCGAAACTGGCTACACTTTCTGACGGTGTATACAAGGTAAACGGTGAAATGCTGAAAGTCAACAAAGTAGAAAATTCTATGAGTAATAATGCCATCAACCACAACATCAAACTGACAGTAAAAGACGGTGTGGTTTATGCAAACATGAACTTCAACGGTATGAATATCAGTACTTTCAGAGGATATCTGAAAAATCTCAGCTACTATAACACAGGATATGAAACAGACAAATGGGGCAACCCGGTAGGTGATCTGACACCTGTAACTGTAGAGTCTCTCCAGAAATTCTCAGACGGTTCCCTGTTTTCAGATGATTTTGGAAAAGAATATCCCAATGATGTTTCCTTCCCACTGATTCCTGAGGCATTCCAGGGTGAAAACTACATCCCGATGCAGGTATTTGTTCCTGTCATGGAAGCTATTACTGCAGGAAGCGGTACACAGAATGTATATCTGAAACTGGACTACAGCACCCTTCAGAAAACAACAGATGATGACAAGGATTTTGCAGAGCAGGAGACGATCACAGCTATGGCAAAATCACAGAGCATTACAGGTGTTTCCTCCACTTACAACAAGAAATTCAGTGACAAATCTTTTGTACTGAAAGCAAAAGCAAAAACTTCTCTCAGTTACAAATCCGGTAACACCAAAGTTGCCACTGTAGATAAGAAAGGTAATGTAACTATTAAGGGTGTTGGTACTGCAAAGATCACCATTAAAGCTGCAGAAAGCAGTTCCTGGAAGAAGGCAACCAGAACGATAACAGTTAAGGTTACAAAGGGAACACCGACTATCAAAGTCAAGACCACTTCCAAAACTCTGAAAGCAGCCACTGTTAAGAAGAAAGCACAGGTTATTACACCAGGTGTATCTGCCAACAGCAAAGGCAAACTGAGCTATAAAAAGACATCCGGAAGTAAGAACATCACAGTAAATGCAAAGACCGGCAAACTTACAGTGAAAAAAGGAACCAAAAAAGGAACCTACAAGGTTAAAGTAAAGATCCGTGCTGCAGCAGCTGGAAATTATAATGCAGGCAGCAAGACTGTTACCTTTAGCATAAAGGTAAAATAAAAAACGTCAATCTCTTTCCTCATGCTCACCGGCATTCTCACCTGCCGGTGGGCTGCTTTGCTATAAAAAAGAAAGACAGGGGACTTACAGAAATGGATCAGGAAAAGGAATTCACAGCAGGAATCGGGCGGGAAATGCCTTCTTCAAAGAGAGAAATGGAGGAAGATCTGCTGGAACAGCTCTGTATTTTTGAAGGAAAAAAGGAATCACTGAATGTGTCTTATGTAAGCAGAGAACTTCATATGACCAGAAGAGATGTAAATTATTATCTGAAACAAATGAAAAAACATGGCTATGTAGAAGATGGAGTACAGGAAGAAGGAGAGATCCGGCTGACGGAGCTTGGACGGATCACAGGTGCGGAATGCAGGCACCGCCATGATACTTTTACCCAGTTTCTTCAGTACATAGGTGTAGAAAGAGAAAAAGCAAGTGAAGATGCATGTCGGATGGAACATGTAGTCAGTGAAGAAACTGTTCAGAAAATCTGTGATTTTGTAAATTACGGAGAAACCTATGAACGGGTTTTACGTTATACAGATCTGAAATACAGATATCTTCCAGGAGAATATGAATTCCTTATGGGCATCTATTATATGGAAAAAACCTGTCCCAGACGATTTGCCAGGGAGTTCAGTTATTTTTCAGAAAAAATATATTTATATGTAGATGAAGAAAAAAGCTGGTTTGAACTGGAGAAAAAAAGTCCTTTGAGCCTCTGTCTCTGGTACAAGGCTCCGGATAAAGGATGGGTGAAAGCTGAAGAGAAAGATGGAAGATTAGTTATCCCTTCAGTAGTCTTTGAATTTTCCATGCGGAAACCCAATCCAATAACAGAGGGGACAGCACTGGTGGCTTTTGCCAGAAAAGGAGAGAAACCGGAAGAATGGAACAGCCGGGAGCTGGATGTACATATCTGGTAATAATATGGGGAGATTTTTATGGAAAAAACAATGCAGAAACTGAATCATCCTTCGGTACTTCAGATTCAGTACCTGTTAGAACTGGAAAAAACAGGAAATGGCAGAGGATGTGTGGCGACGGTAGCTGATCAGTGCGGTGTCAGCCATGGACCGGTGAGTCGTTTTTTCAGAGAGTGTATTGCCTGTGGATATCTGACTGAAAAATATGATTTTACAGAAAGTGGAGTACAGGCTCTGGAAATGTACAAAAAGATTCTCCGAAATGTACGGGACTATCTGGAACGAATTGGAGTAAAAAAGGAAGGGATTCCGGAAAAACTAAGGCAGATGGTAGAAAATGTGGATTATGACCTGTTGTTTGCTATTACAAAAAGTGATACCAGACTCAGAGAACATACCTCACATGAACCTGAGGAAGAAGATGTACCGTATTTTCTGGAAAATATTCTGGAAATGGGAAGATATGAAGTGGGGATAGCAATCCACCAGCTGAACAGAGGGGACAAAACCAGGTTATCTATGGCTCACAGAGGGTTTGAGCATATTGCCTGTGTTCGTCACAATACAAGGGGGAGCTGGCTGGAACTGACGATCTGTCCCATGCATGCCCGTTCCAGGATAGATGGGGAAGAAATGACAGGTTATCTGTCCTCTCTGAAATACGAGAAGAAGGGACAGTTGTTTGAGGCGAATATCCGGGATGGCAGATTGAGGATTCCTTTAAGTGCCTGTCATTTTATGAAGGGTCACAGAGGAAATATCAAGGGAATGATCCCTATTACCGTTACCTGCAGTGTTGGAAAGGCGCATATGCCGGAAAGCACAGCACTGCTGACATTCTGGATGTAATAAAGGAGAAAAAAGTGAAAAATAAAAAATACAAAGCAAAGAAAATGGCAGGGCTTATAGTTGGCTTAAGTCTGGCACAGGCTGGAGGAATCATCCTTCCGGGAATGGATGTACTATCTGTGGTACAGGCAGCAGAGCAGGAAGTTTCCAGTGAGGAACTGGCACAGGCAGTGACAGAGACACTGGCAGAGCTGGATGCAACTGTGGATAAAAGTGTACTGGATGATCTTATCAGGCAGGCACAGGGACTGGATGTGTCCGGTGATGATGAGGCAGCAGTGGCACAGCTTCAGAAGGTAATTGCTTCCGCAGTGCAGGTTTCCAATAACAAAAATGCGCGACAGTCAGCAGTAGACCGCCATATTCAGCTTCTTCAGGCGGCGGCAGCAGCTCTCTATGGCAAGACAGAAGAAAATGTAGTGTATGACGGAACTTATCAGATCAGCGGTAATCTGATGCATGCTTCCGCAGATCAGGATTCTATGGGAAATGCAGCTCTGGTGAAGCCTTTACGGTTGATAAAGAATGGAGACAATCTGTATCTCCGGATTGAGTGTGTGCCTCTGACCACCAAACTTGGAAAACAGGATTTTACCGGGTATCTGGCAGAATTTTATTATTATCCGGGATGGACAGACGAGATCAATCCACCTTCCGGAGTTTCCACCCAGAGCCAGAGCGAAGAACAGGCTCCGGAGACAGCCGGGGAAGAAGCAGCAGAGGAAACAGAAGAAGGAGAAATCGCAGCAGATTTTTCCGATGATTCTGCATATGAGGCATCCCAGGAAACCACAGCATCAGAAGAAACAGTGGTGGAGGCAGGTGCTTCCGGTGGGATTGCTGCTACAGTAGAATCTTATTATGACAAGTATGATTCTTACAATGATCCAAAGAAAGGTACGGATGCCAACGTAAAAGGCAAAAAATATCCACATTTTATTGATGTTCCGGTGGAACTGAACCAGACACTTCTCTGGACTCAGGTGTATGTACCTGTCATGGAAGGAATTGCAGCAGGTGGCGGCAGACAGTATGCAAGACTGATCCTGGATTGGAATTCCCTGACACAGATCAGTGGTCCGGAGAAAGATAAGACGGCACTTCTGTCCAGAATCAGCGAGGCAGAAGCGAGACTTGCCCAGCTTCAAAAAAACAATGAAGGTTTTGCACAGGAGCAGATTGACGCTCTGAATCAGGTGATCACTACAGCGAAAGCGGTAGATGCCAATATGAATGTGGATCAGGGTATCGTAGATAATGAGACCAATATGCTCACAAAGGTGATCAATATTTTTTCTTCTGCAAAAGTGGATTCTGACAAGAGTGAGCTGAAGAAAGCTATCAAAGTGGCAGACAGTTATCTGAATGCAGATGATATTACATACAGTGCAGCTTCTCTGGAAAACCTGCGACAGGCAAGGGAGAAAGCACAGCAGATCTATGACAATGAAGAAGCTACCCAGACCCAGGTAAACCTTTGTGTAACAGCAGTGGATCAGGCAGTCCAGGGGCTGATAGTAGAAGGTGGAGACAGAAGGGCTCTGAAAAAAGCGCTGGCTTCTGCTGAGACAATCCTGAAAGACAAGGATAGTTATACAGCGGCAGCTTATCAGTCTCTGAAAAAAGCCTATGACAGTGGGAAAGCTGTTTTTGAAAATACAGAAGCAGAACAGTCTGTGATCGACGATGAGACAGAATCTCTGAATTATGCCATCAAAAATATGAAAAAAGTTTCTGAGGCAAAGGTAGACAAAAGTGGTCTTTATGACATGATCAAAACTGCTACCGGACTGGCTGCCAAAGACAATCTGTATACAGCAGCGACTATTAAAAGTCTGAAAACTGCTCTGGATGCAGCGGAAAAAGTTTATAAAAACGAGGATGCCACTCAGGATGAAGTAAAAGAACAGGTCAGTGCGCTTTCAAAGAGCATTTCTGCCCTTGAGCAAAAATCATCCTCTTCAAATAATAATAACAGTGGAAATAACAGTTCTTCTGACAGCAATAACAGCAGTCTGGATGTGAATAATCTGGCAGACGGTGTGTATTCTGTAACCGGAAAAATGCTGAAAACAGACAAAACAAGTGTTTCTATGTCTGATGATGCCATCAATAAAACTATTAAATTGACCGTAAAGAATGGCAAATATACCATTACTCTGAATTTCAAGGGTCTTACGATTAATAACCAGCTGGGATATCTTGGAAAGCTGAAATATTTTAAGACCGGTTATACATTGGACAAATATGGCAGTCCCAAAGGTTCTGTGGGAAATGTTACGGTCGAATCTTATCAGAAATATGACAACGGAAAGAAAGTATCCGACAGTTTTGGCTCCAATTATCCGGATGTGGTAAGTTTTCCAATGATTACTGAAGCGAAAAAAGACGGATATGTACCTTTGCAGGTATTTGTTCCGATCATGGATTCTATTTCCAAAGGATCAGGTACTCAGCCGGTATTTCTCCATCTGGACTGGAACACTCTGAAAAAGACAACAAAAAACGATCCTGGTTTTGAGGATACCAGCAGTAATACACAGTCTGGCACAGGCACCACTGGTACAGGAACGAGAACTTCCGGAAGCAACACCAGTAACCTGAATACCATGAGTACTAACAGCAAACTGGGAGGAAGCAATTCCAGCTTAAAGACTAATTCCTCATTATCTAAGAGCAGTTCGCTGAAGTCTACTGGCACCACTTCTCTGAAAAGTGACAAAAAGTCTCTTACCAGTGACAAAGGTAATAAGAAAGATTCCAAGACTCTTCTGGAAAGTGCTTCTGCAGTTCCTTCCAAGGACAGTTCTGTAACAGGAACAGGGGATGTGACAGCAGATAAAAGTGAAAGTACAAATAATTCTGAAAGTGAAAAGGATATCAGCAAGGTGATGGTGCCTTCTGTGATCAGCACACTGGCTGCACTGGCAGGAATTCTTTACAAACTGAAAAGCAGAATGGGATTTTAACAGGAGAATGGACAGATGAATTTGAAAAGGTTAAAAAAGAACATTTTTGCATGCGTGCTTGGTCTGGGGCTGGTCATGGGAACAGGTTCTTATGGCTGGGCGCCGACAGCAGTCTATGCAGAAAGCGGAGCGATTTATTCCTGTACCATCAACCGTAGTTACTCCCATCCTGTAACAGGGGTGGTGGAGGACTCCGGTGGTGAAGCCAGTATGGCAACAGGACAGGGAATGGTAGAAGGCTGTGTATACGGAAGTGGACTGATGGAAGTCACAGACAGTGGGAATTATTATCTGACCATCCGTCTGGGACTGATGGATTATACTTCCAATCAGAGCTTTTCTGTACAGAATGTAGGAGATTCCGGCTGGATGAGTACCAGTACTGCCATAACAGCCAACGGTTCGGACAGCAACGGAACCACTGCGGATCTGTGTATCCAGGTACCCAGTGAGAACTGTATCGTCCGGGGCAGTATGTATGTAAATCCTATGGGCAGGGATGTTGTATTTTATTTTTACCCAAGCAACTATTCCGAGGGAAACAGCGTAGGGATGAATCCGGCATTTGTTACGGAATCCAGTGGTGCAGCACAGCAGAGTGCGGATACAGGAACTGCAGACACCGGAACCATGGAAACTGCTGACAACACCGAAGATCCCACAGAGGAAAGCAGTGAAGAAGATTCCAATGAGGGCACAGAGAAAACTACTTCTGAAAATACTGCCACAGGGCTTCAGAGTGACGGATTGCAGGTAACTGCCACTCCGGCAGCAGAAGAAAGTGATGAAGAACTGAACAGTGCACAGGGACTGAGTCTTTCTACAGCAGAGGAACAGACAGACGATGGAAGTAATGAAAATTTAATGGGGTCAGGCACCGTAAGCTTTATTGTTGTACTGACTACTTCGATTACAGTGGCAGGGCTGATCCTGATCACAGTAGCAGCGATCCTTGTGTGGTTTTTCCGTAAAAACTGGCGCAGATGGGGCGGAGAGGATGACGACGATGAATATTGATCTGAAAAAATTTTTCTGCAAAGCGGCGTTGGGACTGCTCATGGGGGCGTCGGTGTTTCTTATGAGTGGCTGCGTAGATCAGCATCCGGAGGGAACGGAAACTGCCACAACAGAGCCGGTGGATACCGACAATGTGAAATCTCTTCTGGAGATCACTGACCCGGTGGAAAAAGCAGCAGTGGAAGCTGCCAGAGCCAAGGTGCGCAGTATGGGAGCCAACCCAAAGATCATCGCTACTTCTCCGGCTACTGCAGATATCTGTGACAGGCTGGATCTGGATCTGGCAGGTGTGTGTTCCAGCAGTGTTTCCACGCTCCCCAAGAGATATAAGGATGTGACAACCGTAGGAACTGCCATGAGTCCGGATATGGAAATCGTGGCAAGTCTGAATCCGGACTGGATCTTAAGTCCTATTTCGCTCCAGTCAGACCTGCAGCCGAAATACGAAAATATAGGAACAGACTGGGCTTTTCTGAATCTTCGCAGTGTACAGGGAATGTACCGTTCCATTCAGGAGCTTGGAGAGATTTTTGACAGGGAAGAGCAGGCTGCGAAGCTGGTAAATGAGTTTAAGGATTTTTATCAGGAATATAAAAAGAAAAACGAGGGAAAAGAGCATCCCAAGGTGCTGATCCTTATGGGACTTCCGGGAAGTTATATCATAGCAACGGAAAATTCTTATGTAGGAAGTCTGGTGGCGCTGGCAGGCGGTGAAAATGTCTATGCAGGCAGTGATCAGGAATTCCTGACAGTGAATACAGAAGATATGAAAACAAAAGAGCCGGA
>JABLTO010245156.1_pt1 | contig 16438 bp, 8 predicted proteins | sample 7160091 | NCBI WGS metagenome assembly JABLTO01 (sample SAMN14651225, study PRJNA627086) | human gut metagenome | isolation source: feces | host: Homo sapiens
AGTGCACCGCCAGGGGCTCGAACCCTGGACACCCTGATTAAGAGTCAGGTGCTCTACCAACTGAGCTAGCGGTGCATTTATGCCGATTTCTCAACCGAACAATGGATAATATATCATATGGAAAAAAGAATGTCAATACTTTTTCTGAAAAAGTTACAATCGGAGGATCCGTATGAAGTTGTATAAAATAAATATTCAAGTTCATGGGGGAATATGGTAAAATAAATATTATTGTGAGAAAGATCAATCCGGTATACAGTATCGTAAGTAATGATATTGTATACCGCCTCAGACTGCAGGTAAGGAGATGCATAGGAATGTCTAAGATGATGTATGCAGTATTATCCTGTATGGGAGTACTGGTATTGATTATATGTGATATACAATGCATAAAACGCAGAACGGAATTAGGCAGGCGTGTTGCAGAATTATTATCAATAGGTGCGTTATCAGTAGCAGGATATACGATCATATTTTTATCTTCTGATTATAAATGGATGTCAGCCGGCAACTGCATCTTCTTTGCCGGAATGGACTGGTTATGCTATGCCATGTTCCTGTATACGATTGAGTATACGAAATATAAGGGTAAGGCATTGTTTGACCTGAAACCCTGGATGAAGCTTGTAACGGTTATCATACTTACGATTGATTCGGTTTCCATGCTATGCAATATAGTCTTGGAACATGCTATGAAGTTTCAGGTGATATACTACAGAAAAGAACGTTATTTAAGGTTCATTCCCCAGCCACTGTTTTATCTCCATCTTATTTTGTGCTATATTCCATTTGCGGTTTCTTTTTGTATCTTTCTGTATAAGGTATATACCGCACCACACATTTATAAAAGAAAATTCGGTTTTGTCATCCTGACATTAGCAGGTGTCATGGCTGCGAACGCAATGTTCCTGATCATGAAGCCACCGGTAGATATTTCCATCTATACGTATGCTGCTGCAGCGGTTTTACTGGATTACTTTACGTTTTATTATGTTCCCAGACAGCTTGAACATATTATGCAGAGACTGGGACAGAATAAGCAGAAGGATCTTCTGATCATGTTTGACGAAGAGGATAACTGCATTTATATGAACAGAAGTATGTTTCTTTTTCTGAAAGGATGTAAGGTTGACAGGGAAGCTTTTGAGAATGCATGGGATTATGAGAATCCGGGCAGGAGAACTGCCATACAGATAGATAATAATATCAGGAAGATATACGCCAAGGAATATGAGAAGCTTTTGGATGATAAAGGCAGATATATGGGATGTTTCTATATTATGCACGATATTACAAAAGAAAGGGAGCAGCGTGAAAAATACAGATATATGGCAACCCATGATTCTCTGACAGGGCTATATAACAGATTGTGCTTCTTTGAAGAAGCAGAACTGTTCATGAAAAATAACCCACAGGAGCAGTATTATATTATCTGTTCGGATATTCGTCAGTTTAAGGTGATTAATGATATATTTGGTCCGGAAGCCGGGGACAGGATCCTGCGTACGATTGCAGACAGTATCAGGGATGCGGATGATCATAACCGTGTATATGGCAGAATTTCGGGAGACAGTTTTGCAATCTGTATGCCTGCATGCAATTTTAGTGAGGATAGTTATTTTATGCGTAGCGGGAGTACGCTTCGGATTAAAGGGATCAATTATCCTATTGTAAATCATATGGGGATTTATGAGGTGGATGATCTGAGTCTGCCGGTGTCATCTATGTGTGACAGGGCAATGCTGGCTATCAGTTCCATGAAAAATAATGTCCAACAGCAGATCATATATTATGATGAACATATGCGTAAGGAAATCCTGCAGGAACAGGAGATATTAAAGGATCTGACTCCTGCATTTGAAGAGAAGCAGTTTACCATATATATTCAGCCACAGTTCAACCACAGAACAGGCGAAATCGCAGGTGGTGAGACGCTGGTACGCTGGAAGCATCCAAAGAAAGGTTTATTGAAGCCACAGGTATTTACTTCTATGATGGAAGATAAGGGGCTGATCAGTAAGCTGGATCGGTATGTATGGAGAATGGCATGTGAATTCCTCAAAAAACTTGAGAATCAGGGGAAAAAGATATCACTTTCTGTTAATATTTCACCCAAGGATTTCTATTATCTGGATCTGTACAGAGAATTTATGGGGCTGGTGAAAGAGTATGATATCAGTCCGGCAGGCTTGAAATTAGAAATCACGGAAAGTGCTGTGATCATGGACGTTCCCAAGCAGGCTGCCCTGATAGAGAAGCTGCAGGCAGAAGGTTTTGTTGTGGAAATGGATGATTTTGGAAGTGGTTATTCTTCATTAAATACGTTAAAAGACATTCCTGTAGATATTCTGAAGCTGGATATGAAGTTTATGGAAAAATCCAAAAACACAAAGAGAAGTGCAGATATAGTACAGATGGTAGTTGCCATGGCAGATAAGCTGGGAATGCCTGTTATTGCCGAAGGGGTTGAAACGAAGGAACAGGCAGATTTTCTCGGACGGATAGGGTGTGATATCATTCAGGGATATTATTATGCAAAGCCTATGTCCATGGAAGAATTTGAACAACTTTTAAATAAATATCCATATAGGGATATAGTACAGAAAGGAATAGGCAATGATATTTGAGAGCCATGCCCATTATGATGATGAAGCATTTGATGAAGATAGAGAACAGTTATTATCTTCCATGCAGGAGCATGGAATAGAATATATAGTCAATGTGGGAGCGAGTCTTAAAAGTACTGAAACGACAGTAGCTTTGACCTGGCAATATCCTTTTATCTATGGAGCAGCGGGGGTTCATCCCAGTGAAACAACAGAATTAAATGAGGAGAATTTCAAATGGCTGACAGCACAATGTGCAGAGCCTAAGGTAGTTGCAGTGGGTGAGATCGGACTGGATTATTACTGGGAGGAACCGGATCATGAGATACAGAAGAAATGGTTCATCCGACAGCTGGAATTGGCAAGAAGCTGTCATAAACCTGTTATTATTCATTCCAGAGATGCAGCCAAAGACACCTATGACATTATGACTGCGCAGAAAGCACAGGAGATTGGTGGTGTAATCCATTGCTATTCTTATAGTGCAGAGATGGCACTTGATTATGTAAAAATGGGCTTTTATATAGGAATTGGCGGTGTTCTTACTTTTAAAAATGGCAAAAAAATGAAAGAAGTAGCACAAGCTGTTCCCATTGACAGGATTCTGTTGGAGACGGACAGTCCTTATCTGGCGCCGGAACCCAATCGTGGGAAAAGGAATTCTTCACTTAATATTCCCTATATTGCAGCACAGATTGCACAGATCAAGGGAATGGAGTATGAAGAGGTAGTAAATATTACCAATCAGAATGCCAGACGATTATTCCATATAAATGAACAGTAAGAAAGGACAGAATATATGGCTACACTTGGAAATCCAACCAATACCATAGAGGTACTTCAAAAATATAATTTTAATTTTCAAAAAAAATTCGGACAGAACTTTCTGATTGACTCCAATATACTGGAACATATTGTGGATGCAGCTGATGTCACAGAGGATGATTGTGTCCTGGAGATTGGACCAGGTATCGGAACCATGACGCAGTATCTGTGTGAAAGAGCAAGAGAAGTAGTTGCAGTAGAGATTGATAAGAATCTGATACCGATTCTTGCAGACACGCTTTCTTCCTATCAGAATGTTACTGTGATCAATGAGGATATTTTGAAGGTAGATATCAACAAAATTGCACAGGAAAAGAATCAGGGAAGACCAATCAAGGTTGTTGCGAACTTACCTTATTATATTACAACACCGATTATTATGGGGCTCTTTGAGAGCCATGTACCATTAGACAGTATTACGATTATGGTACAGAAGGAAGTAGCTGACCGTATGCAGGTAGGACCGGGAACGAAAGATTATGGTGCTCTGTCCCTTGCTGTTCAATATTATGCAAAGCCGGAGATTATGCTGACAGTACCTGCTTCATGTTTCATGCCAAGACCTAATGTAGACAGTGCAGTAATTCGACTTACCAGATACCAGGAACCACCTGTGTGTGCACAGAATGAGAAGTTCATGTTTGATATTATCAGGGCATCTTTCAATCAGAGACGTAAGACTCTGGTAAATGGATTGTCTAATGCACCGGGATTAAGGGTGTCAAAGGAACAGGTTGTTGAAGCTTTGGAAGAGATGGAATTGTCTGCTACAATACGTGGCGAAGCGCTTACGCTGGAACAATTTGCCGATCTTTCAGATATTCTTGGAAAAACGCGATAATTATCGTAAACTCTATATGTAGTAGCGTTGACATAAGAAAATCGTTATGCTAAACTTTATATAATAAAGTTGTCTGTCAACAAGATATATTTTTCAAATTGTCAGATAATAATAGGCTGAAGTTGAGATAATATCAGCGTCTTTTTATGGGTAGAGCGAAAGTGCCAAAAGGGGAAATGGCTTATAGAGGTGATTTTACTTGGATAAATATGAATATAAACTTCGTTCGGATGAAATAGTAAAGCTGATTGAAGAAGAAAAATATGTGGAAGCCGCTAATATAGCGGATATGATAGACTGGCGAAGAGTAAAGAGCATTACGATGTTGTTGAAGGTATCAGCTCTTTACAGAGTCAACAGACGAAATGAGGACAGTAAGGCAGTATTACAGATTGCATACGAACGTTATCCTGCGAACCGGGCGGTTTTGTACTCTTTGTGTGAAGTGTCGGTTGAGCTGGATGATGTAGTTGCAGCGATAGAATATTATAAGGAATTTGTGAAACTGGCACCACGGGATAATGGTGTCTTTACGTTGCGTTATCGTATTCTGGAAGCACAGGAAGCAAGTCTGGAAGAAAGAATAGAGCTTCTGGAAGAATTGAAGAAGAGAGATTATCAGGAAGAGTGGGCATATGAGCTGGCATATCTTTATCACAGGGTCGGACTGGCTACAAAATGTGTAGAAGAATGTGATGATCTGATTCTGTGGTTCGGGGATGGCTCATATGTAATGAAGGCAATGGAGCTTAAAATGCTTCATGCACCTTTAACGCCAATTCAGCAGAAGAAATATGATATGGCAAAGACCAGACAGTCACAGGAAGACTACGCAGCAGGAGATACTTATTCTGAAGAGAATTACAGTGAAGAAGAATCATATGCGGAAGATGGTTATGGAGTAGAGGATGCCTACCCCGAAGAGAACTATAATGAGGAACCATATCCAGAAGATGATTATCGTACAGAGGAGATCTACACAGAGGATACGTATCTGGCAGATAATGCAGAAGTAGATAATATAGACAATTATGCAGTAGAAGAGAATCAGTCTGTAAGCAGTGCTTATCGTGATACGGGTTCTATTGATATGAGTCAATATAATACAATTAATCTGCAGAAGGTTGTTGCAGAGAGTATGAAAGAACTTTTTGCAGATGATGAAGATATTTTCGCAGAAGAAAGAGCGGATATGGTGCAGCCTGAGGACATTCATCAGGAGAATGCGACAGAGGTAAGTAATCCATCTGCGGAAGATAATACAGAAGATAATACGTTGATACAGGAAGACCATGAGGAGCTGTCGCAATCAGAGCCGGAAACAACTGAGAAAGAGCAGCCGGTTCCTGTACATACAAGTCGTGTTGCACAAATGGTGACAGGCGTGTCAGAAATAGCACCGGAACCTCATACAGGAGCTATCAGCAAAGTATTTGTACCCGGTGAGGATGCCCGAGTGATCAGACAGGATACAGATATGGACATGCTTCGGGATATTACAGAGGAATCTGTACAGGAAGAACATGACCGTCTGGAAGAAAACGGCGAGAATGTATTTGACGAGCAGCCTACTTTACAGGAAGAGATTGCTTCTATTCCTATTCCTGTTCCTGAAGAAGAAGTTGCAGATGCAGTCCAGGAAGAAGAGCAGGATACGCAGGAAGAAGTATTCCATCCTATGACTGGACAGATGAATCTGGATGAAGTGCTGGGTGAATGGGAGAGAATGAAGCAGGAGAATGCTGCCAAGCACAAGGAAGAAGTACGTAAGCTGGTATTACAGCAGACTGGTAAGATATTCGAGAACTTCGATAATTCTGTTAAGAATGGAATATTTGGAGAATTAGAGAAGGAAGATGAGGGCGAAGTAGAAGAACTGACTGAGATTGAAGATACGCCAGATATGGAAGAGACAGAGCTTCAGGAAAAAATCACAGAGTCCCAGGCGTGGATGGATGAAGAAAACGAGACAGAATCTGTAGAATTATCCGATGCAGAAGAATCCATGGAAGAGATAGAGGAAGCAGCACCTGAACAGGAAGAATATCCAGAAGAGGAATATGTGGATGATAACGCAGAAGAAGATTCTGGAGAGATTCTTGAAACGCAGGAAATCAATTTGGATACTGCAGAGATCGGAGACCTGCCAGATAAGATCATTGAGACTACAGATAAAGAAACCAAGGGTGTAAGAAAAGAAGAAATCCGTGATTTCACCACGGAAGAGCAGGAACTCTTTGAGAATTTTGCTGTAACAAAGAAGATTCGTAAGCAGATTATCTATGCTCTGGATAAGATGAGTCTGGCTGCCTATACAGGTAATGTCATCATTACCGGAGAAGCAGGACTTGGTACAGTTCGTCTGGCTAAGAATCTGATTCGCGAATATCAGGCACTGGATGCTAATTTCTCTGGTAAAGTAGCAAAGATCACAGGTGAAAAATTAAATCTCAGGAATCTGAGTGAAGTATTTGTTAAGCTGGGAAATGGTGCACTTATTATAGAAAAAGCCAATGGAATCACACAGGATAAGCTCTATGAAATGGCAAATCTGTTAAATCAGGATAATCTGGGACTGGTTGTCATTATGGAGGATACCCGTAAGGAAATTACCCATTTGTTAGAGAAGCAGGCATTTATTTCTGATTATTTCAATATCAGAATAGATTTGATGGAGATGGATAATAATGCGCTTGTGGACTATGCAAAGAATTATGCACTGGCGCTGGAATATTCCATTGATGAACTGGGAACGCTGGCGTTATATACCAGAATTGCCAACAGTCAGAGCGGTAATCATGTAGTAACGAAGGACGAAGTCAGAGACATCATAGATGAAGCAATCTGGAAATCCAAGAAATTCAATCTCAAGAACTTCGTAGATGTGTTACTGGCGAAGCGTTATGATAAAGAAGATATGATCGTATTAAGGGAAAGAGATTTTATGTAAATAAAAGAAGATGGGATGAATTCCTAATTCAAATGGAATGGGGTATGTGCATGAGCAAAGTAGAAAAGCAGACAGAGGAAGTGTTTATTTCCGAGGCAGATCAGTATGTATTTGGACAGGGAACGCATTATGAGATCTATAAGAAACTTGGAGCACATCTGTGCACGCACGATGGGAAAAAAGGTGCCTTTTTCGCTGTATGGGCGCCGAATGCACAGGATATTTATGTGATTGGTGAATTCAATGGCTGGAATGAAACTGCCGACAAAATGGAGAGAATCGGTGAAGGTGGTATCTATACTACATTTATCGAAGGCGTACAGGAAGGACAGATGTACAAATATCTGATAGAGCTTGCAGATGGAAGAAAGCTCTACAAAGCAGATCCTTATGCAAATTATGCAGAGTTGAGACCTGGAACAGCTTCCTGTGTATATGATCTGAACCATTTTGAATGGAATGATGGGAAGTGGCTGACAGCCAGAGCCAAAAAGGATATGAACAGGGAACCCCTTTCTATCTATGAGTGCCATATCGGTTCCTGGATGAAGCATCCGGATGGAACAGAGGATGGGTTCTATACATATCGTCAGTTCGCAGACAGAGTGGTGGAATATCTGAAAGAAATGCCATATACGCATGTAGAAATAATGGGTATTGCAGAGTACCCGTTTGATGGTTCGTGGGGATATCAGGTAACAGGATATTATGCACCTACATCCCGTTATGGAACACCTGACGACTTCCGTTATCTGATTGACCTTTTCCATAAGCATAATATTGGTGTTATTCTTGACTGGGTTCCGGCGCATTTCCCAAGAGATGCACATGGTCTGTGCGAATTTGATGGTACATGTCTGTATGAACACCCTGATAAAAGAATGGGTGAACATCCAGACTGGGGAACTAAGATATTTAACTATGGCAAGAATGAGGTACGTAATTTCCTGATTGCCAATGCCTTATACTGGATTCGTGAATTCCATGTAGATGGTCTTAGAGTAGATGCTGTTGCAAGTATGCTTTACCTGGATTATGGTAAAAAAGACGGAGAATGGCTGCCCAACAAATACGGTGGAAATGAGAACTTGGATGCAATAGAATTTTTCAAACATCTCAACTCCGTGATTCATGGTTCCTATCCGGGAGTTATGACGATTGCAGAGGAATCTACGGCATGGCCAAAGGTAACAGGTGAACCTAAAGATGGTGGACTTGGATTTTCATTCAAATGGAATATGGGATGGATGCATGATTTCTGCGAATATATGAAGCTGGACCCATATTTTAGAAAAGACAACCATTACAAGATGACTTTTGCCATGACATATAATGACAGCGAGAATTATATTTTGCCGCTGTCGCATGATGAAGTAGTGCATTTAAAGTGCTCCATGGTCAATAAGATGCCGGGATACGAGGTAGATAAATATGCCAACCTGAGAGTAGGCTATACCTATATGTTAGGACATGAAGGTAAGAAGCTGCTGTTCATGGGACAGGATTTCGCACAGGAGCGTGAGTGGAGCGAGGCAAGAGAGCTTGACTGGTACATGCTTCAGAATCCATTGAACCGTGGTATGCATGATTTTGTGGGTGAGCTGCTTAAAACCTATCGTAAGTATCCGTGTTTATATGAAATTGATAATGACTGGCTTGGATTTGAATGGATGAATGCAGATGATAAAGACAGAAGCATATACAGCTTTGTAAGAAGAACCAGAGATGGCAGGCAGCATATGTTGTTTGTACTTAATATGACTCCTGTAGAATATCCTAATTACAAGGTTGGTGTACCTATGAATACGAAATATAAGCTTCTGATCAATTCAGATGAAGAGAGATATGGAGGAGCAGGCCACAGAGTTCCAAAGGAAATCAAGGCACGCAAGGGAAAATGTGATAACAGGAACCAATATGTTGTGATTCCTCTTCCACCACTGACAGGAGTTGTATATCTATTTTAAACACAGATCCGATGTATTGAATTGCCAATACATCGGATTATTAAATAAAAGGAGACAGGAAATGGAAAAAGAGACAAAATGTATACAGGCAGGTTATGTACCAAAAAACGGTGAACCCAGAATGATACCCATTATTCAGAGTACTACATTCAAGTATGACACCAGTGAAGATATGGGTAAACTGTTTGATCTGGAGGCGGAGGGATATTTTTATTCCAGATTACAGAATCCTACAAATGATTACGTGGCAGCCAAAATCTGTGCACTGGAAGGTGGATCAGCTGCAATGCTTACCTCTTCGGGACAGGCAGCTACTTTCTTTGCAATCTTCAACATCTGCGGTGCAGGAGATCATGTGGTAGCTTCTTCTACCATTTATGGAGGCAGCTATAATCTGCTGGCAGTTACAATGAAGCGTATGGGAATTGAGACTACATTTATTGATCCGGATTGTTCAGATGAAGAACTGGAAGCAGCATTCCAGCCCAATACCAAAGCGGTATTCGGTGAGACAATAGCCAATCCTGCACTGGTAGTGTTCGATATTGAGAGATTTGCCAAGGCAGCACATGCTCATGGAGTACCACTTATTGTAGATAATACATTTGCAACACCTATTAATTGCCGGCCTTTTGAGTGGGGAGCAGATATTGTGACTCATTCAACAACGAAATATATGGATGGGCATGATGCGTCTCTGGGTGGATGTATTGTAGATTCCGGTAAGTTTGACTGGTTTGCCCATGCAGATAAGTTCCCGGGACTGACAACTCCTGATGAATCCTATCATGGTGTAACCTATGCAGAGAAATTTGGTCTGGGCGGAGCTTTTATCACCAAAGCGACAGCACAGCTTATGAGAGATCTGGGTGCAATACAGTCTCCTATGAATGCGTATTTCCTGAATCTGGGACTGGAGTCCTTGCATGTGCGTATGCCAAGACACTGTGAAAATGCACAGAAAGTAGCAGAATTCCTGCAGGCAGATGAGAATGTATCCTGGGTAAATTATCCGGGACTTCCAGGCAATAAATACTATGAAAGGGCAAAGAAGTACATGCCGGATGGCACCTGTGGCGTTGTATCTTTTGGTGTAAAAGGTGGAAGAAGCGCAGCAGAGAAGTTCATGGCACATTTAAAAGTAGCCATGATTGCAACTCATGTGGCAGACGCACATACCTGTGTTCTGCACCCTGCATCAGCAACGCATAGGCAGATGAATGATGAAGAGCTGGTAGCAGCGGGTGTAAGCCCTGATCTTGTAAGATTATCTGTTGGTATTGAGAATGTAAATGACATTATTGCAGATTTAAAACAGGCGCTGGAAGCAGCTAAAACAGAATAGAAAATTTATAACAGGGGCAGAAAAAGGGTTACTTTTTCTGCTCCTGTTAAGTTTTTGCCCATATTTGCCGAGATATAAGGTAAGACGATTAAGTACCACATGGAAGAAAGGCTTAGGTTAACAGGATGAATATTACTTTGGATGCAAAATTATCTTCATCTCCTGTAGCCGATACCGACAGAACAACTACATATAAGACGACTGCTGACTCCCTTCAGGTCGGGAACAGCGGATATTCATTAGACATTACAGATAATAAAGTTATGGATGACAAGGCGTATCAGGGTCACGGATTGACCGCACAGGATATTATGTCGAAGGCCGGGAACACAAATGTTAAGGCCCAAAAAGACTTTATGATTGTGATGTCTAATTCTGTTTCCGGGGAAGACTTGGAGAAAATGCAGGAAGAAGGCTTTCAGCCGGGAAGTACAGATGTAGAGACATATGTCAGTATTGTAGACAGGATCAAAGTAACGCTTGCAAAAGCGGGAGTGGAAATAGCAGGATATAATGACGATTTAGATACAGCAACTGTGGAAGAGATTACAGGCAGCCGCATTGATGCCAATGAACTGGTGGACAAGATGCAACAGGCGGATATTCCTGTTACAGAAGACAATATCACAGCGCTTGTAAAGACTATTGCACAGGGTATGGAGATAGGAGAGCTGTCAGAAGACGCTTTAAAATATCTGTTGCTCAATCAGAAGGCTCCTACGGTAGATAATGTATATGTAGCCCAGTTCTCCAGCACGGATTCTCTCCAGCAGGCAAAGGGCTATTACAGTGATTATGCAAAGGGGTACTATGCGAAGAAGGCAGATACAATTAATTGGGATGCATTGCAGAGTGGAATTGATTCTGTAATCCGACAATCTGGACTGGAGAACACCGAAGATGTTCAGAAAAATGCCAGATGGCTGGTAGAATCAGGTATTGAACTGACACCACAGAATCTTTCTTATCTGTCAGATTTAAGTCAGTTGCAATTTCCAATGGATGCACAACAGCTTCTGGATATGACAGTGACGGCTATGAGCAATGGCAAACAGCCGGGAAAAGCATTGATGACAGGGGAACAACCTGTCTGGCAGCAGGCAAAAGAGCTTGTAGAGCAGGCTGATTCCATCAGTGATGAAGCAATTCACGACACCATAGAAGCCGGGGAGACACTGAACCTTAGAAATTTAAGTGCTGCGCAGAAAGAAATTGATGCCAGAGAGGGTAGTGAGGCAGCTGCTGTAAATACTGAGGAGGTCTCTTTGCGGGAGATAGAAGCCAGACGCCAGATGGAAGAGATCCGACTGGTCATGACGCAGGAAGCCAACAGACAGTTATTAAAGAGTGGTTATCAGATAGATACAACAGAGCTGTCACAGCTTGTAGAGGCATTAAAAGCCACAGAAGCCAATATAAAAGCATCCCTGTTCCAGGGTGAGACAGAGCAGATCAATGAGCAGAGAGCAGCGTGGTATGAGGATACGCTTACACTGACAAAAGAGCTTGCAGCTATGCCGGCAGCGCTGTCTGGTAAGATATCTGCAAGTAAGACTCCTTTTACACTGGAAACACTTCATCAGGAAGGAAGCATCTTACAGAGTAAATATGACAAAGCAGGAGAATCCTATGAAGCCTTGATGACAGCACCACGTAAGGATATGGGTGACAGTATTCAGAAAGCGTTCCGCAATGTAGATGATATTCTGCAAGATCTGGGACTTGAGACAAATGACAGTAATCGAAGGGCTGTGAGAATCCTTGGATATAACAATATGGAGATCACACAGGATAGCATACAGTCAGTGAAAGAAGCAGACATGCAGGTAACGGGTGTGATTCGTCGAATGACTCCTGCTACTACATTACAGATGATCAGAGAGCAGATCAATCCATTGGATATGAATCTGGATGAACTGGAAGAATATCTGAATGAACAGGATAAGGACACAGGGTCAGATGCGGAGAAATTCTCTACCTATCTGCATAAGCTCGATCAGAGCCATGCAATTACAGAGGATGAAAGAGAAGCATATATTGGTATCTACCGTCTTTTCCGCCAGATAGAGAAAACAGATGGTGCGGCAATCGGAAGTGTAGTCGCTTCTGGGGCAGAAATGAATTTCAAGAATATGCTTTCAGCAGTGCGTACAAGCCGTCATAAAAATATGGATATATCCATAGATGACGGCTTCGGAGGTCTGGAGAAGCTGATTGCCAGAGGACAGGCAATTGACGAACAGATCATGGCAGGCTATCAGGATAGCCCATCCCAGGAGTATCAGCATCAGATGCAGTATTATGCTGCATTGTCCGGGGAAATCAAAGATGAACTGGTTCAGAAAACAGATGTAGATACATTGAAGGAAATGGACATTCAAGCCGATACTACAATAGAGCAGTTTGCACAGGAACTGAAACAGGCGTCTGAAGTAGACCAGTCGTCCAGACAGGATATGGAACAGGAGAGAGTACATAATTTCCGGGATTCCATGCAGTCTGCACAACAGGTTGAGGATAGTGTTATCCAGTCATTGATTGATTATGAACAGCCTGTCAGTGTGAACAATATCCAGGCAGCAGAATTATTACTTATGGAGAGAGGTTCCCTCTATAAGCAGATATTTGGAAGAAGCGGTGCTGCCAGCGTAGAAAATGACACGAGTGTCAATGATGCTTTTGATTCTGTCGGAGATATAGAACATGATACTCTATGGCAGAAGGCAGAGGATGCAGCCAATAACCTGACAGATAAGAGCAGTGCAGTCAGTGCATATCAGGAGCTGATTGGAGAAGCAGTCAGTGCAGTTGAAAATATGGTTCATACCTCTGACAATATCGTTGATGTGAAAGCTGCACAGATGTTGTATAAGGGCTTGTCTCTTGCAGGCAATCTTGCCAGGGAAGAAAATTATGAGCTTCCTGTTAATATCAAGGGTGAGTTGACATCCATTAACCTGAAAATATATCATAACAGCAGTCAGATGGGTAAAGTCACTGTTACGATGGATACAGATACACTTGGCAAAGTGGCAGCGGATTTTGATATCAGTGAAGAGAAGATTTCAGGTATGATCGCCTATGATAAGAAAACATCCGGACAGGATATAAAAATATTACAGGACAATCTTCAAGAACAATTCTCCAAAGCACAGCAGGAGAGTGGTCAGAACAAAAAGATATCCATTAGTCTGGCTGAAACAAAGACACTTGATCTGAACAGATTCGGACAGGATAGGGACGTAGAAGAGTCTGAAAAATTATCTACCAGGGAATTGTATCAGACAGCAAAAGCCTTTATTACAGCTTTAAAGAGTCTGGATCAGCAGTACGAAGCCTGACAGAATAACATTGCATAAAAGATAGGAGAGAAAGAACATGAGAATTAATTACAATATATCATCCATCATTGCAAGAAATTGCCTGAACAACAATGATACCCGTTTATCAGACTCTATCAAGAGATTATCAAGCGGCTACAAGATCAACAGTGCGGCAGATGATGCAGCAGGTCTGGCTATCTCCTTGAAGATGAGTGCACAGCTCCGATGCCTGAAACAGGCAAATAATAATGCCAATGATGGTGTATCTGTTGTAAATACAGCAGATGGTGCAATGACAGAGATGCATGAAATTCTACAGAGAATGAACGAGCTGGCAATTCAGGCAGCCAATGGTACCAATGCGGATTCTGACCGTGAACAGATCCAGCTGGAGATTGACCAGCTGGTACAGGAGTTGGACAGAATTGCAGAAACAACACAGTTCAATGCACAGAATCTGCTGGATGGCAGTTTTGCCTATAAAGGATATACCAATACAGAGAATGTAAAAGTAATGTCCTATAGTGATGGCGTAACAAGTGGTACTTATATGATCAAGGGACTGGAATATTATCATGATGAAGATACCATTAAAGACTTTGATGCCTATATTAAACAGGATGCAAATGGTGAAGTAACACACGAAGACAGATATTCTGCAACAAGCGCAGATAAGGTACGCAATGCACTTGTAACGACAACAACGATCAATTCAGGTCTGAAGGCATTTCCGGATGGTTCCAAAGTTATTCTTGAAGATGAGAATATTGTAATCAAGGGTGAGAATGATTTCGAAGTGAAGCTTACCCTGAACAATCGCACCGCAGTGAAAGGCAGTGGTGTAACCACTACAAGTACAGTGAAATATTTCTCCACGGACAGCTTTAAAAATGTAAGGGTGGAGAGTGCAGATGGTAAGACAAAATACAATATCAGAGAAGTAAATATTGTAAAAGAAACAGACGAGAAGGGTGTACAGATTCCAACTACTACGACCACAATTAATTCAGGTGCGACCCAGAATCCTTACAGTGGACTGACAGAAGACTTTGCGGATGCGTTCAAAGACGTGTTTCCCGATAAGGCGATTAAAGTTACAGACTGCAAGTTCGATGAGACAAAAGGAGAGTTCAGCATTACAGCGGCGGCAGCGGATGATCTGACTAAGACAGAGACTAAGAAATTTAAGGTGGTCATAGAGAATCCAAGCGGCTGGGATGAAAAGAAGGATGGAAACTATATAAATTCCTTGGACCCTGCGGTACAGGCAAATAAGCTGAACCATTATCTGGATACACATACAGATACTACAAGGACTACATACAAGGTAGGAAATGAAGCAGATGATAAGAACAGCATTCTTCTGGATCTGACAGGTAAGGGAGCTATGCGTCTCCAGGTAGGAGCCAACGAAGGACAAGTGATCCAGGTAGAAATCCCGGCCCTGCAGGCGTTATATCTGGGGGTAAAGGATCTGGATATTACAACGGAGGATAAGGCAACAGCGGCAATTGATATCGTAGGAGATGCAATCAACCAGTTGTCCGGTATCCGTGCCAAGATAGGTGCCTATGCGAACCGAATCGAACACACAATTACGAATCTTGACAACACAGAAGAGAATATGACAGCTGCTTATTCCCGTATTATGGATGTGGATATGGCAACAGAAATGACAGAGTATTCTACAGTACAGGTACTGGTGCAGTCTTCTACAGCCATGCTTGCACAGGCAAATGAAAGACCACAGTCCGTATTACAGCTGTTGCAGTAAAAATTGGGGATTTGTGTGTGTCTGTGCATACTTGACATAAATTCAATATGCGCAAATAACATGCACAGAAATGAGGATTAGTATGACAACAGAGAAAAAGCAGATGTTCACAAGAAGGATTACACAGGCGAACAAAACACAGCTGACAGTAATTGTTTACGAAATGCTGTCAGCATATCTGGAAGATGCCAGGGCAGCACATGATGCCGGACAAACAGAAGAGCTTGTCCAGAATATAGATCTTGCCAGAGCATGTATCGGGCAGCTGCGCAGCAGCCTTGACTTCCAGTATGAACTGGCGGGCAACCTGTTCTCACTGTACTGTTATGCAGACAGAGAGCTGGCACGGGATATGTTCAGCCTGAAAGTAGACAATCTGGATACGATTGAGATGATCTTTACAAAGCTTAGAGATGCCTATCAGCAGATCAGTAGTCAGGATCAGTCCGGTCCATTGATGGAGAATATCCAGTCTGTGTATGCAGGACTTACCTATGGCAGAACAGATCTCAATGAAAGTCTTGTTAATTATGATGCAAAGAGAGGCTTCCTCGTATAGAGGGAGCTTTTTCTATTTGTTCCTCTTCTAAAAACAATTCCATCCGCTGTGCCTGATTCAACAGGAAACGATATCTCTTTAAAGCGGAATTCACCTCATAAATATAGCAGTCAATCAGATCAGGGTCTGTTGCGTAATCAAATCCACAATAGGCAACCTCCAATGCATGCTGTGTCTTGGCAATATCAGCAAGAAGCTTATCCCTTGCAGAAGGTATTTCAGGATTGGCAGGAGCCGGAGGATAATTA
>JABLTO010109220.1_pt1 | contig 16434 bp, 19 predicted proteins | sample 7160091 | NCBI WGS metagenome assembly JABLTO01 (sample SAMN14651225, study PRJNA627086) | human gut metagenome | isolation source: feces | host: Homo sapiens
AGGAGGACAATCATGGAGAAACACATTATGGGAGAAAATGGAATCAGTTATACTTTAGGAGAGGACGGTCTGTATTATCCAGACCTGTACCTCCCGGAAGAGACAGAGTATCCGATTGGAAAGTATGGAATGTTGAGAAAATCATACTTGAAAGAGCATCGGAAAGGATTATATCTGGAGTTGGTACTTTCTGGAAAGTTAAATGAGCATCTACATCAGGTTGACGAGGAGTGTAATCAGATGATGGACAGACTGATGGAGCAGATGAAAGAAAAGCAGGGAGTGACAGAAGAATTGAAGATGCAGAATCAGATGGCATGGGTTGGGAAAATGAATAATATCCGGGCTTGTGCGGAGGAGATTGTAGTAAAAAAGATTGTCTATGCGTAGAGTGTAGGGCGGCTTTTTAGCTGCCCTTTATCATAAAAACACAGGAATGTAAAAATATCGAGAAAAGAACGTGAGTTCGATAAAAAGGCTTGCAATTATTCAGATAAATGAATATAATGATGAGGAGAACTAACGGAGGATGAATATGGATTACTTAACAACAATGGAGATGTCAAAAGAGTGGGGGATTTCTTCAAGGAGAATTGCTGTTCTTTGCGAACAAAATCGTATAAATGGAGTTATAAAAAAAGGAAAAACATGGCTTATTCCGCAAGATTCTATAAAGCCTGCAGATGCTAGAAAAAATAATCATGGTCAGCGAGGTGTATCAAAATGTTAAAAAATAAAACATTGACATATATAAGCTTGTTTAGTTGTGCAGGTGTTGGTTGCTTTGGATTTAAAAAAGCAGGATTCGAATGTATAGCAACAAATGAATTGATTGAAAGAAGAATAAATGTTCAAAAGTTTAATGATAAATGTAAATTCGATTCTGGATATATCTGTGACGATATAACGACAGAAGAAACAAAAAATAAGATTTTTGCAGAAATAAAAAAATGGGAAAAGATGGGCAACGATAAAGTGGACGTTCTAATTGCAACTCCGCCTTGTCAGGGTATGTCAGTTGCTAACCATAAGAAAGCCGAAAATGAGATTATTAGAAATAGCTTAGTGGTAGAATCGGTACATTTGGTTCAAAAAATAAATCCTAGATTTTTTATTTTTGAAAATGTGGCTGCTTTTATGAAAACTGGATGTACAGCACCAGATGGTTCGGTAAAGGCAATAGGCGATGTTATATATGAAGAATTAGGAGAAAAGTATATTATTGCTAGCAGAATATTGAATTTTAAAAATTATGGTTCCAATTCATCTAGAACACGTACTGTTGTTATAGGTGTAAATAGAGAGATGGCAGAATATGTATCTCCAATAGAGTTGTATCCAGCGTATGTAGAAGAAAAAAGTCTTAGAAGTATTATCGGTAATATGCCGGAACTTGAATGGGGAGAGATTTGTTCAAGCGATTTTTACCATGCATTTAGAACATATCCAGAGAGAATGAGATGTTGGATACATGATTTGAAAGAAGGCGAGTGCGCTTTTGATAATCAAGATGAACTGAAACGTCCACATAAAATAGTGGATGGTAAAATTGTACCTAATATTCAGAAAAACGGCGATAAGTATACACGTCAATACTGGGATAAAGTTGCACCATGTATTCATACAAGAAATGATCAGCTGGCAAGTCAAAATACAGTTCATCCGAAAGAAGATAGAGTATTTTCTGTTCGTGAACTTATGAAAATTATGACTATTCCAGATGAATTTAAATGGGTAAATTTTTCTCTGGAAGAATTAAATGCACTTCCAGAAAAAAATAAAAAAGCTTTGTTAAAAAAAGAAGAAATAAAGATAAGACAAAGTATTGGAGAAGCAGTTCCGACAAATGTATTTTTCCAAATAGCGGAGAATATAAAAAATTTTATGGAACAAGAGCATTTTACAACTGCAATTATAAATAAAACGATAGAGAATTATAAGTTGGAAGATGCAGAGAATTTGATTAAATTTATTCAGAATAATCCGCTCAATTTAGGAAATGCATCATTAGCAAGGATTGCTGAATTAACAAATTCAAAAAGGGAAAATAATGCTGCATATTATACGAACAAGTTTATTTTGAATGAAATATTTAAGGAGTTGCCATCTATAGAGAAAGATGTGATAACTATTTTGGAACCATCCGTAGGAATAGGGAATTTCTTGCCTTTTATTTTCAAAAAATATGAGGAAACCAAAGAAGTAAATATTGATGTGGTAGATATTGATGGTCGTAACCTGGAAATATTAAGACTATTGTTAGCTAAGCAAAAGATACCATCTAATATGAAATTGAATTTTATTCAAGCAGACACATTGTTGTATGATTTTAACAAGCATTATGATTTAGTTATTGGAAACCCTCCATTTTCAAAGCTGAAATCAAAAGATGCCGCAAAGTATCTGAAAAACAACATCAATAAAGAAACAACTAATACATTTGAGTTCTTTCTAGAAAAGGCAATGACACTATCAGATTATGTTGTTATGATAACGCCAAAAGCGGTATTAAATACCCCGGAATTCAGAAAAACTCGTGACCTGCTTGCAACTAAAAAAATTGATTGTATACAGGACTATGGGGAAAATGGTTTCAAGGGAGTGCTGGTAGAAACAATTTGCCTATTTGTTGGTACAAACGAAAAGCCAAATGAAACTAAAGTGGAATCATTGACTTTGAAGAAAACCGTGGTTCAAAAGCAGAAGTATATTACAGATAAGGAATATCCATACTGGATTATTTATAGAAATGATTTTTTTGATGGTATTTCTCAAAGACTTGATTTTGATAAGTTTACGGTATTCAGAGATAGACAGATTACCAATTCCAATACAACTCAGGATAAAGGCAAAGATTGTTTAAGAGTTATTAAATCAAGAAATATAAGTGATGATGGAAAGGAAATAATTGATATTCCGGGATATGACTCTTATATAAAGAAAGACACTGTAGAAAATTTGAGTGCTTATAAATTTGTGGGAAATCAGAATGTTTATTTAACTCCGAATATGACATATAAACCAAGGGTAATGCGTAATACTGGAAATGTAGTAGTAAATGGTTCGGTTGCAGTATTGATTCCTAAAGAAAAGATGGCATTATCAGAAAGACAAATGGAATATTTCTCTTCTGCAGAATATAGAAAGTTTTATCAAATCGCAAGAAACTATCAAACACGTTCATTAAACGTGGATGCAACAAGTGTATTTTTTTATGGGGTACTAAAGGAGTGTTGTAATGGATAATACAACAATACAAAAATTTTTAGATGAACATGATTATGATATCAGGAAAACACATAATGGGCGTTGGATAGATCAAAAATGTACAATGGATGTAGTATGCCTGGTATCTGATTGTATTGTGGAATATACCAGTAATAGAGAGGATAAAAGATTTACAGTAAATGATATCTGGTATAGTGATTATACGGTGGAAAATGTTCAACAAATTTTTAGCAAACCAAATCCTACTCAGAAAGCATCAAATGAATATGATAAGTATTTTGGACAGCCAATAAAGTTACTGGATGCGGCAGGCGTAATTCACGGTGAAAAAAGTGGAAGAGGATACACGTATTCTATCGTGAATCAAGAATTGTTAGAGTATATAAGCTTCAGAGAAAGAAATAGTTTTAACTTCTTGTGTTTATATATTGAAAAAGTTCTTAAGGATAGTGGACTTTATAGAATATTTGAATACTTTTTCAGGTTACAAGATAAAAACAGTTTTAGAGAATTAAAAGATGCATATACGCAATTTACAATCAATTATACGCCGATAAATGGAGCAACAGAATGTGGTAGAATTTTTACTAAAGTGTTGAATCCATTAGCTTGTAAATATCGGAAATGCGGAACGGAAAGAGGTCACATATCAAAAGATATTATTACTCAAGATATGATTATGTATAATCAGAGAAATTGGAGAGATATTTTATCTGAGAAACCGAAAGATATGACGAGAATTGAGTATGAGATAACATTGCCGAAGCCTAGTGAAGACTGCATGACAACGTATCGTATTAATCGAGCTAAAAAGAATTTGCGTAGATTTAATGATCAGTATCGAAATGGAAAGACGGAAGTTTATGATGAAAGGCATATCAAGGATCCAGCTACACAGATGCATCATATATTTCCGGCAAGTGATTATCCTGCAATTGCAGACTATTTGGAGAACTTGATTGCCTTGACACCTACACAACATTATACATATGCTCATCCGAACAATAATACCCAATATATTGATAGAGCGTATCAATATGTGTGTTTGATCTCTAAGACAGGTACTATTAGAGATAATTTGCTAGGGAAAAATAAAGCTCCTATTATATATGATTTTTATTTGTATCAGACAGTACTGAATACGGGGTTAGGAACAGAGGAATTTTATGAAATTCAAGAACTGGATTTTGATGGGTTGTTAAATTGTATTGAGAAGTATTATGTTTAAATAAGGAGAAAGTTAGTTGAAGAGAAAAGAATTTAAAGAAAAATTATTTGATGCGTTAAAAAGTGATGTCGACAATATGTCGTATGATGAGAAAATGATTCTAGTGAATAATTTGTTGATTGATTTTGAAAAAGAGAACGAATATTTGCGGGACACGTCAAATAAGGGGCAGAAATGGAAAGATGAAGAATTAAAAATAATATTATCAGATGCACCGTCTAAAGCTAACTGTATAAAGTATGCAAGATTATTTAAAAGAGGATATGGAAGTATCGAACAGATATATAGATGGTCAACAACTTCTCCGATAGAAATGTCAGATGAACGTAAAGAGGATAGTTTTATTTGTCAGATTAAAAAGGTAGCAAAAGAACTTGGACTTAGAGGATAAGGGGAATTTCATGGAATTAAACTGGGGGAATATTTTACATTTTAACAGTGAAAAAGACTATTATGAAGTATTAGGATTTTTATCAAAAGAAGAGGAACTTATAAGAGTATATACTGAAAATAATGATAAAGCAGGAGCATGGTCCGGTCAAGGAAGAATGTCGCTACGTAATGTGAGCATAGATTCTTTGCCGGAGGCGTTAAAGAATGCGTTTGAAACGAGCGCTGATGGAAGAATCAGTGTGACACATTATGTGAAAAATCTTAAAGAGAATCATAATTTTTCGAGAGAAATAGATCCGACAGGCAGTGATTTTACGAAAAGATTGTACAAAGAATCTTTGGAGAAAGTTTTAGAAACGGTTCCAGAAGAATATGAAAATGATTTTTATCGGGGATATCACTGGAATTGCGAGGTTATAGAAAGAATTAGAAATGCATCTAAACATGAAATCAATTGGGATGAAGAAACCGTTCAAGAAGAGACAGCAGGAACTACTGAGGGAAAGAGAACTGTCTATTATACTACAAAATATGAGCGTAGCTCTAAGAATAGAGAGGCAGCAATACGAATTCATGGAACGAAATGCATGATTTGTGGATTTGATTTTGGACAAAAATATGGTGAGTTGGGAAAAGGTTATATTGAAGTCCATCATATAAAACCTTTAGCAACATTAGAGCAAGAAGTAGTTATAAATCCGGAGACAGATTTAATATGTGTATGTGCAAATTGTCATAGAATGTTGCATAGATTTAAAAATTATATTGTTACAGTAGAAGAATTGAAGTATATTGTAGATGATAATAAATGATTATTGCTTTGCAAGGAAAGAGGGATATAATGGGGAAATTGGTTTTTGGAAAAAACGGACAGGTTCATTTTAATAACGAAAATGAAAAACAAGAAGCGATAGAATATCTGTTAACATCTGATAATGTTGATTTCGATGTCCATGAGGATAATCAAGAGCAAGGGGCTTGGGGACCAGAAGAAAGAATTCATTTCAAAAGTGAAGATGGTGTACCAGATTGTTTAAAACGTTTGATGACGGCGGGAAGACCAGGACTTTATGGAAGAATTAATTGCAAAGAATTTTGTGAAGAATTACGCAAAGAGGCAAAAAGAAGAGAACAATAAGTAGAGTTAAAAAAGTGATAAATGAGTGAAAAAATTGCGAGTATGTTTTTGGAATACCAATAAAAATGAAAATATAAATGAGTATATTTCTGATATAATAGTAGAACAAGAAATAGATATTTTGGCGTTAGCTGAATATGAATCAGATATTGAAGAGCTTAAGAAAATGCTGGCATTATATAATATTGTTATAGAACAGGCTATAACAATTGGATGCGACAGAATTACTATCCTAAAAAGAAAAGCAAATATACAACCGGCATTTCAAAATAAATATTGCTCTATGCAGATTATCGATAATATGTACCTTTTAGCATGCTTACATTTGCCTAGTAAATTGTATGCGGATGTGCTTAAGAGAGGAATCGCAATTGCCCGTATTGTTGAGGAAATACAAATACAGGAAGAAAAATTGGGCATTGAGAAGACGATTATAGTTGGTGATATTAATGAGAATCCATATGAAACGGGGTGTTTAGGAGCAAGTGGTTTTCATGGAATACCGGTATATAAAGATACAATGAAAAAATATCGTGTAATAATGGATGAGAGTTTTAAAATGTTCTATAATCCTATGTGGAATTTACTTGGTGATTTCTCGTTTCCACCAGGAACATATTATTATTCAGGCAATGAGGTGGAAAATTCTTTTTGGAATGTGTATGATCAGGTAATGATTCGTCCTTGTTTAAGAGGACAATTTGTAGATGATGAATTGAAAATATTATGTGAAACCAAAAAGAGAAAATTGATTGATGCAAACAATCATCCAGATAAAAAGATCAGTGATCATTTGCCAATAGTATTTGAAATTATGGAGGACTAAAATGGGGTACAATTTGAAAACAGATTACAATTTTAGTGCAGTTGACTCAGTTATGCCAGATATAGTTATGAGTGACATATGTAATGAGTTGGAAAAAATTACGAAAGGTTTTGTTGTTGCAAATGTTCGTAAATATGATGGAAAAATAGAATCGTATGATACAATGGGAGCAATGGCAGCATTAGCCGCATCGTTGCAGACATCTATGCGTGTAGATATTCAAGACAAACTAGGTGTAATTGAGGAAACTAGTTTTAAGTATGAGATGTATTTGACTGCAAATCAAATAGAAAATTATAAATATAGAGTTATGTTTGTTGGTTATGGAATAGCGGGATATCCAGTAAAAGTTGTATTGGAACAAGACATTGCTGATGAATTAAATAATAAGGAGGATTCAGGATATATTTATACAATAGATTCTAAAACTGAATTTGAAGAACTGTTGGTTAGTGTATTTAATAGTAAGACCATGCAAAAAATAATTCAAAATCTTATAACAGCCTCGAATAGAAAATTATTGGAGCAAAAAGAGGCAAAAGAGGATTGCTAAATTACATGAATTTGTTATAATGAAGTGGCAACAAATTGGCAACAGAAAATCAGCGAGCCAAAATAATATACGCAACTGAAATAAAATAATGGCAAAAAAGATACAAAACTTAAATAAATATGTTTAAGAATATCTTTGGACTTGCCGAGTTCGAGTAACGGACAGAACCCCGGAAATGCTGATAAAATGGGCATTTCCGGGGTTGTTTTATGTCCTTTGGCTCTAAAATGGCTCTAATTTTTTTAGAAATATTGAATTACACTTCTTGAATCTCAATAGCGTCAATGATAATAGCTTCTTCTTTCGTAGAGTGGTACTCAGGGTTACTTAACAGTGTATCACGTAAAGAGTCTTTTAACTTATCACAACAAGGCTTAAATGATAGATATGTAATACCACCGCCAATTACGCCTCCAACAACGGGAATCGCTTTTTTGAAGAAGCCTGCAAATACCTGTTTTGTCATATTAACGCCAAACCATTTTGAAACACTTTTTACAATTGGGTAGATTGTTCCCTTTGTAAGAGCGGCATTCATCAATTTCTTTTCCACGCCTTTTCCTAAGGCGGTTGCCATTGCTTTAAGGGCTGTATTTGTTCCCTGAACACCATACATGACTCCGAGGCAGATAATTAGCAAATTCATAGTTTCGGAATCAAATTTGTGCTCTTTTTCGGTTGTGTCGATTTCTGGAAAACCGTATAAGTACATAAGTTTCTGAGCAGCACGAAGCATATAGCCATAGTATTGAACTAAATCAGCGGGGATAGTGGCAACCATTGCAACACCGCCAGGTGCTCCCAGTGCAGCGAAAATTCCAGAAACGCAGTTTCGCTCAAATTTTATTACTTCATCTGCGATTTTGTCAATTTCACAAGTTGGTATCTGAGCGTAAGCTGGATTATGTGTAATAGCGGATTCAATTACTTCTGGAGGATAATTTTTCAATAGTTCTCGCTGCAAAAAATCTGCTCGATTAACTTTGATTCCGGGAGTTTGCAAACCGATAATGATAAAATCCTCAATGTCGATTTCTCCATTTCCATTCGTGTCAATGGTTTTCAGAATAGAATCTTTAGATTTTGTAAGGGCAGTTTTAGCTTTTTCTGTTGTAGAAGAAACTGCTGTTCCAGCATTTTTGACTGCTTGATTTAAGTTCTCTTTAAAGCTTTTTGTGTCTGTTGAATTATTATCTGTGTTCTTTTTCATCTCTCATTCCCTTTTCCAGGACAGCACATGTAATTTTAGCGAAAAGTGTCTTATTCGGAATATATTTTGACAGATATTCCAGAAGTTCCTTTTTTTACAACTCTGTTTGTATCAACTAAATGCTGTTTGATTTGTTCGCACGTTTCGTTCATCTGCTCTAACTCATGCTGAAAAGCCTCTTCACTTGGAAAAGCATCTTTGGAAGCAATCAGATTTTCCTGTAATTTTTTTGCTTTAGCGAATTTGGCAAGCCGATTGTTGATTTCCGGGTGTTTGAAGCGAATACAGATTGTATCAGGAAGCAGATTCCCGTCTGTATCCTTTTCTCCGTCAATTTCCATATCTATTTGTTCGTCCATTTTGAAAAGTAAGGTAAGGACATCAGAGGCTGTTTCTATATCAAAGTCCGTAAAAACGTTAATGCTTACACCTAAAGCATTGGCAATTTTCAAAAGCTGATCGGGTTTTGGATTCCGGCTTCCTAATTCATATTTACGGATGGTTGTGCCGTCTATGCCAGCCATTTCTCCTAACATATTTTGTGAAATTCCCCGAATAGTTCGGAATGTCTTTATTTTTTCACCTACAGTCATAGGATAACTCCTTTACAATTGAAAATATAAAATAATAGGGACATTTGTATTCTAACATATTATAAGTAAATAAGCAAATAAATCTCGAATAATATGTTGACAAGGGACAAAAGTACCTGTATAATAAAAATACATTAGAGGGACAAAAGTACCTACGAAAAACAAAGGAGGACAATGTATGGAAAAATCAAAGAAGATGTATGTGACAGCAGAAGAAGCGGCAGAAATGCTGGGAGTATCAACTGGATATGCTTACAAGATTATCCGAGGGTTGAATGAAGAATTAAAAGCGAAGGGCTATCGAACGATCTGCGGCAAAGTTCCAACAAAATATTTTGAAGAAAAGTTTTACGGCTTGACCGTAACTGCGTAAGAAAGGGGATAGAGTTTATGGCAGCAACAAGAGATGGGAAAATGTGGCGTTGTCAATTTTATTATAAGGACTGGCAAGGTGTGAGCCGCAAGAAAAACAAAAGAGGTTTCAAAACAAAATCAAAAGCTGAGCAGTGGGAAAGGGATTTTTTGCAACAACAGCAGAAAGATTTGAACATCAATTTTGAGAATTTTGTTCAAATTTATTATGAAGATATGGAGCACCGCTTGCGTGAAAATACTATGCGGACAAAGAAATTTATCATTGATTTGAAAATCATTCCTTATTTTAAGAAAAAGAATATGAGTGAAATCAAAACTTCGGATGTCCGGGCATGGCAAAATGCATTGATGAAAAAAGGATATTCAGAAACTTATCTGAAAACGGTTAATAATCAACTGGCTGCAATCTTCAATTATGCAGTTCGGTATTATGACTTAAAGGACAATCCTTGCAGGAAAGCCGGGAGTATTAGGAAGAGCCATGCCGGAGAAAGAGAGTTTTGGACGAAGCAGGAATTTAAGCAGTTCCTTGCAACCGTTGAAGATAAGCCGGAAACGAAAATGGCATTTTTGCTTCTCTACTGGACAGGCATGAGAATAGGAGAATTACTGGCATTGACTTATAAAGATATTGATTTAGAAAAGCGGACAATTTCGATCAATAAATCATATCAGAGGCTGGATGGGAGGGACATTATTACACTGCCTAAGACACCTAAAAGTAAACGAATTGTGACGATTCCACCTTTTCTGGCAGAAGAATTACGGGAGTATATTTCACATTTATATGGAATTATGGCAGATGAAAGAATGTTCCATTTTACAAAGTCATATATGGAACATGAAATTATCAGAGGTATTAAGGCTTCTGGTGTAAAAAGGATACGCCTGCATGATTTACGTCATTCACATGCTTCTCTGCTTGTGGAATTGGGATTTACACCCCTTGCAATTGCAGAAAGGCTGGGACATGAGAAAATCGAAACAACATTAAACACTTACTCTCATTTATATCCAAACAAGCAGGGGGAACTTGCAGATAAGCTGGAAATAGAAAACAACAAGGAGGGAGAGAATGAGCGGAGTTCATAAATACCCAACAATCAGCTTTCGTATTTCTCCCAGAGAAAGGGAAGAAATTGAGGCGAAGATTTTTAGTAAGCGGAATGTCAAAAAAGGATTATTTTGTACGCTCCTGTATTTATAACAGGGTGTGCGTGGTTGGCAGGAAAGAACTGATTTATCAGTTGGTAGAAGAATTAAAAATCATGCAGACAAATATCAGAGAAGTAACAGAACAGTTTGAACAGAAAGAGGTCACATTATCCTCAGAGGGCTTGCAGGATATGAGAAATGACTGTCTGGATATGCTTAAAGCAATTCTTTGGATGTTGAACGGTGCAAAATATTTATGGCAGGACGGAAATGAAAAAAGCCCTGACAGCGGCAACTGTTAGGGCTGTTATAACTGGAAAACCTCTGTTATCAATATTCGCAAGTTAAGTATAGCAGAGGTTGATTCCGCGGACAATGAGAATTTCAAAAAATGGAGGACATTATGGAAGAAACAAGAACAGAATTACAGATGATTAAAATGTCGGAAATACAGTCGCAGGAGGTGGCGTGGCTGTGGTTTCCGTTTATCCCTTATGGAAAGCTGACGATTGTACAAGGTGATCCGGGGGACGGTAAGACAACGCTTGTGCTGAACATAGCGGCGAAGCTGTCAAAAGGCGAGGGGCTGGACAGCGAAATGAAGCTGACGGAGCTGCTGAATGTGATTTACCAGAGTGCGGAGGATGGGCTTGCAGATACGGTTAAGCCCCGTCTGGAAGCGGCAGGAGCAAATTGTGAAAATATTTCTGTTATTGACGAGAGCATAAAATCGCTTTCCATGATAGATAAACGTCTGGAAGAAGCGGTCATAAGGACAAAGGCGAAACTGCTGATTTTAGACCCGATACAGGCGTATCTCGGCGGTGGTATGGATATGAACCGGGCAAATGAAGCAAGGGATATGACAAAGAAGCTGGCGGCTCTGGCGGAGAAATATCAATGTGCCATTGTACTTGTAGGGCACATGAACAAAGCGGCTGGAAATAAGGCGGCATACCGGGGCATGGGTTCCATTGATTTCTTTGCGGTGGCAAGGAGCGTTCTGCTGGTCGGCAGAGTGGAGGGAGAAGCGAATATAAGGGCGGTAGTTCAGATAAAAAACAATCTGGCGGCGTTTGGACACCCGAAAGCCTTTGAGTTATCGGAGGACGGTTTTCACTGGCTCGGGGATTATGAGATTACCGCAGATGAAGTGTTAGGAGGCATTGCTCCAAAAGCAAATAAACTGGAGCAGGCAAAGCGTCTGCTTAGGGAACTGGCAGAAACAAACAATATCATGCAAAGTAACGAGATTTTTAGTTTTGCGGAGGAACAGGGAATATCCAGACGGACATTAGAAAATGCCAAAAAGGAATTAAATATCAGAGCGAAGCGGATAAACAATAGCTGGTATTGGGAGTTGAATAAATCAAATTAGAATAAAGTAACAACGCAACAATGCAGAGTATATGGAATTTGCGGACTTGCTATCTGCAAGGTTGCAAAAAGTATAGACATTGCGTTGTTGCGGTCTTGTAAATTCAGTAGAGGAGGATGGTTATGATAAAACAACCAGAGTGGGGAACCCAGAATGTGAATAAATATTTTTATGAAAGTGAAGCCCGGAGAATCGCTGACCTCAATGAAATCTTCGGAGAGGTAGGATTGACTGCTGATGAAGAAAGGATATTGATATGGCTTGCCGGATGGGATGAATATACGATAGAAAATGTGCTATCGGCTATCCGAAAATCTATGGCGGCAGAAGCAAAGAGGCTGGAAGCCGCCCGTCCGTAGGACGAAAAAAGCCTCCGGCAGGACGCAATGGCAGCTTTTGATGGACGGAACGGCTGTCAAAAGTGCTTTTGCGTTACTTTCGACGAAAGTAACAAAGCTATGTGCCATATCCGGCACTGATTAGCCCTAAACAGGGAGAAAGGATAAAGATTGGAGAGGACAATTAGCGGTATGATGGGGAAAGGTTCTATAAATCATAATACAAGAGCCTTCAGTGCGAAAAATGTGGATGTGGAACGAAGTATTTATAATGTGGAATTTTGCCATGCAGAGATCGAAGAAGTTTATCACGAATTATTTGATGAAGCTTTGGAACGGTATAATGCGAAGCAGAAACGAAATGACAGGAAGATTGATAATTACTACGAAAAAATCCGGCAGGGCAAGCAGGAAAAGCTATTCTATGAAGCAGTTTTTCAAATTGGAAACAAGGATGATATGAATGCCAAAAGTGAAGAAGGAGAACTTGCAAAGGAAATCCTGATTGAATTTATGAAAGATTTTCAGAAGCGAAATCCATATCTTCATGTATTTTCTGCTCATCTGCACATGGATGAGGAAACGCCACACGTTCATGTAGATTTTGTCCCAGTTGTTTGTAACAGCAAGCGTGGTCTTGATACCAGAGTTTCCTTAAAGGGAGCATTGGGAGAACAGGGCTTTAAGGGCGGTACAAGGGGAGCAACGGAATGGAATCAGTGGATAGAATCAGAAAAACAGGAAATTGCCCAGATTATGGGGCGGTATGGAATCGAATGGAAGCAGTTGGGAACTCATAATAAACACTTATCAGTACTTGATTTTGAGAAGCAGGAACGGGCAAAGGAAGTTGCTGAATTGGAGCAGGTAATTTCTGACAGTAAGGGAGAACTGAATCATATTCTTGATCAGCAGGCTGTGGTGGGACAGGAAACGGAACAGATCCGGCAGGAGGTATCCGAACTTTCAGAAGCAAGCAATTTATTGAAAGAGCAGACTGCAACGTTGGCGGAGGATAAAGAAAAACTGTTATTTGATAATGAGAAGCTGGAAAAGCGACAGAAAAAATTAGAAACAGAGATTGAGAAGATGGCTCAATCTAAGGCAACACTGGAAAGGAATATTTATGCTTATGATGAGGAAGAGAAATGGCAGTTGGCAGAGCCGAGGACACTGATGAGTGCGAAGGCATATAGAGATAAAAAGGCTTTGCCGCTGGTAGAGAAACTGAAAGAAGTAATCAAGGCACTGACAATTAAATGTGTTCAGCTTACCGAACAGGGAAAGAAGTTGGCTGCTAAATCTGAACGACAAGAAGAAAAAATTAGCCGTCTAACAAACCGAATCATGGATCAAGAGAATGTGATTGATAAATTACAGGAAAAAACAGCAGATTTGGGACGATTAGAGCGTTGTCTGGGAAAAGAACAGGTGCAGTCAATTATAGAGCAATCTAAGGCTTTAGAGCAAGCAGAAAAGGCAAATCAACACCCGAAAAGAGTATTTGAAATGGGCAGATAGGAGGACTGGTGCAATGACAGATATGGAGAAAAAAGTTATGGTCCGTCTGTGTGCGAAAATTCTTACAGAAACAGATTTATATGATACAGATATGGAAGTTCAGAATTTAATAGATTGGATATGTGTATCAGAGCAGATAAAATCAAATAACAATGAGATACGCAGACTGACTGGAGAATATAAGCGGATAGAGCCGGAGTGCCGGGAGGGGGTGAGGGAGCAACTGGAACGTATGAAAGTACTCTGTAAAGAACGAAATAGTCTGTATGAGAAGCAGAATGATTTGCGTGGAAAGAAAGAGAACATAGAACGGTCGTTCCAACGATATAAATAATGGGCATAGCGGGGGCTATGTCCATTATTTATGTAGAGAAGTGTATGGTGGTGTGTTATAATCAAAAAAGAAAAATGAAATCAAGATTGGTTTAAATGATGATAAGCAAATAGTAGAACGAAAGATAAAAATTAAGATTATAAAAAGATAAAGGAGTAAAATTGAATGAAAGTATGGCATATTACGAAAGAAGTAGGTTATGGAGGAAATTTGCTTTATAGTATAACAAATAATGCGAAAAAAATACCAGAGCCTCTTCCATGGATTGATCCATCTATTAATTGTTTATATAAAGAAGCTGTATTATCATTTATGGTAGGTAATTATGATAGTGCATTAACAGATTTATGTTTGTTGATGGAACATGTGTTAAGAGCAGCTATTTTAAATGATACAGATTCAGGAATGCAAAGAACTGATTCAGCAACACAGTTAAATAAATATGGTTCGTTATCGGATGCTATTCAGGAAGCAAAGGATACATCTTTAATGGATGGTTGTGATAAGGAATGGTGGGATGCCGTATCAAGAGTTATAAGGAATAAATCTGCACATTATATTCTGCCTGTATTGTTAAGGAGATGTGCTCAAGAAGAGAAACTTCGTAAATATATTAACAAATATGAACTTCCAGAGAATAATTCGGAATATTGGTATGAAACACATTTAACAAATTGGGGAGCATTTTATCATGGTGCAGGTGGGGAGCTTGTTGAAGGTTTTTTACAAGATGTAACTAAAGAACTCAAAATAGTGATAGCAAATACAAAGTGGCAGGGAGATGAATCGTGGTGGATTTCGTTAAAAGAACAGTATGAATCTTTTTTTTCGTATGAATGGAGTATTGAAAAATTAAAATACAGTTTTGAAAATGCTACAAAAAATTTTGGCAGCATTGGAAAATAAGAAATCAGGAGAATGTCTATGGAATTCCCAAAACAGTTAAAAGATCAGGTATATAAATTATTACAAGAACCTACACTTGATAAATTTAGAGAATTTTTACATGCCCAGACGGGAGAACATAATGCTATTGATTTTAAAAGCCAATGGATTGAAAATGCCGCTTTAGCAAAAGAAATATTGGCATTGGCAAATTCACAAGGTGGTTTCATTGTATTTGGCGTGTCAGAAAATGAGGATAAAAGCATACGCATTGATGGGTTGCCAGAAATCAAAGACAAGGCAGTTGTATCTAATGGCATAAAGAATTTCATTTCGTCAAATTTGAAATATGAAATTTATGACTTTTCATATAATACATCCGAATATGAAGCGTTAAATGATAAAAAATTTCAAATGTTAGTTGTAGAAGATGTACCACAATATATTCCTTTTTTATCAAGAAGGGAAAGTGGTTCACTTAAACAAAATATGATTTATGTTCGTAGAGGAACATCTTGCGAGATCGCAAACGAAGAAGAAATACAGGTAATGCTTAACAGACGAATGAAGTATTTACATCCATTGAGCGGTGAACCACTTCAGTTGGAAGAACATCTAAAACAGTTAAAAATTCTTTATGAAAAGATTGAAAAGAACCATATATACTATCAAAATGGTATTTCAACAGGAATAAGTTCTTTTTTACAATCAATTACTCAAATGGTTATGAAAGGGGAAAAAATAGTAGAACCGAATCCATTCTATCCTGACGAGAGTTATGAGCAATTCGTTTCAAGGATGATTGTTGAAAAAAAGAAAAAGATTGAAAGAGTATTAGATTTATACTAACGGATTAACACTTATTGTCAGAATAAAATATTATATAGTTCTTTGATGGATATATTTACATGGTGCTTGCACCATGTGAGTAGAGTGAACAAAGCAAAATAGAAATTTTGTCTGGCTCTATTTTGGCTCTAAAAATTTGGACTGGCACAAATAAGAGAGCATTTTTTAAAGAATACGGATAATAAAATCACTAAAATTTAGAGAGATACAGCCAGTTTATGTTATCCGCCGAGGAGTTTGAATAGTTGGAGCTAAGCTGTAAAGCCTTTGTTTACAAGGGTTTTACAGCTTTTCCTTTATAGGATTGCATTTTCATTGCATTATTTTTCTTCAATTGTTCTGTGATAGATTGCTGTATGTTGATTGCTGGTATAATTAGCAATGCTTTCAGTAGCAGATTGTACTTGTAATATTCCAGTCAGTTTTTTAG
>JABLTO010008541.1_pt1 | contig 16426 bp, 10 predicted proteins | sample 7160091 | NCBI WGS metagenome assembly JABLTO01 (sample SAMN14651225, study PRJNA627086) | human gut metagenome | isolation source: feces | host: Homo sapiens
TGTCGACCAACGGCATGGCAGAGTAGCCAAGTCCGGAAGGGATAAACGCTGAAGGCATCTAAGCGTGAAGCCCCCCTCAAGATGAGATATCCCTCACATAAGTGAGTAAGATCCCTTGAAGACTACAAGGTAGATAGGGCAGAGGTGGAAGCACGGTAACGTGTGGAGCTGACTGTTACTAATCGATCGAGGGCTTGACCAAATATAGCGAACAATGTTCGCAGGTTTGTTGGGTGATTTCTGTGTGAAGTTTTGAAGGTACAATTCAAAAAAGTATTGCAATTATAACAATTCTGTTATATAGTAAATGACGTACTAGCTACGTCATTTTTATAAGTATAGGGGATTGGTCAAATGGTATGATAGGGGTCTCCAAAACCTTTGGTGGGAGTTCGATTCTCTCATCCCCTGCTCTAAAAACACCGTAAATTCGGTGTTTTTTTTATGCCATGTTGCATTTCATGTTATATGCAAAGGCGGGATCACAATACGAGCGTTTTGCATATTCTTACAGATTGTAAACTGGATTGCAGCGTGATGGCGGCAGATAATCTGTATATCGGGTACGCATAATTTTCATAGAGAGTTGTAAAAAAAAGAAAATTGCGATATAATAATTTTTGACATATGACGGAAATAGGTATGAGGAGAAAAGATGGCACGACCGACAAAAGCAAGAAGAATCTGTATGGAAGCGGCATATGATAATTTTTGCCCGAATGGTGTTCCGGCAAGGGAAAAAGTCATTATGACGATGGATGAGTATGAAACGATTCGTCTTGTAGACCTTGAGAAGTGTACGCACGAACAATGTGCGAAGCAGATGGGGATTGCCCGCACAACAGTGACCGAAATTTATGAGTCAGCCAGATACAAAATGGCAGACAGCATCGTAAATGGAAAGACATTGGAGATTTCAGGTGGGAATTATCGATTGTGTGATGGAACTGCCCTGTTTTGCTGCAATAAAATATGCAGGCGCACCTCAACGTCCGTCGGAAAAGATGATATTCAGAGAAAGGAAACAGATCAGATGAGAATTGCAGTTACCTATGAAAATGGAGAAATATTTCAGCACTTTGGACACACGGAACAGTTTAAATTATATGATATTGAGAATAGCCAGGTGGTAAGATCCCAGATTGTCGACACGAATGGACAGGGACATGGGGCACTTGCCGGATTTTTGACAGAGGCGGGTGCGGATGTGCTGATCTGTGGCGGAATCGGCGGCGGTGCGCAAAGTGCACTTGCAGCGGCTGGCATAAAGCTGTATGGCGGAGTGCCCGGTGCGGCAGATGAAGCGGTAGAAGCTTATCTTGCAGGAAAATTAGATTACAATCCCGATGTGAGATGTTCTCATCACGAGCATGAACATTCCTGTGGGGAACATAAGTGTGGCGAAGACAAGCATGGATGTGCCGGCAACGAAATGCTGTCATAAAAACACGGGACGGGAGAAACGATGATAAACAGAGAAGATATGCTGGAGCTGACACGCAGAATGACGCCCAGCCGCACTTCCTTTACACGTGTAGCAGGCGGCTATATGGAGCCGGGCGGAGAGATCGATGAGAGTTTTAATGTGAACTTTCTCAATCTGTCTGCGGCGGAAAAGGAGAAAAATCTGGCGATTGCCAAGGCGGTTCCGTTTGCAGCAACCAATGTAAACCTGCGCAGCTACGCGTTCGGGGATGGCGCAGAACAGAGGAAAATGCGCCAGCTGTTGTACGGAATGCGCGAGTGCGGACTGAAAAATGATGCGCTGCTGTACACGTTTTATGAGCTTGTGGGTGCCCGGTACCGTAGCAGGGAGCCGTATGCGATTCTGGTCTTTCACGACCGCTATGATGTGCCGGTAAAGGCATCGGACAAGGAGCGGCAGGAGGAGTCGGAGGAGGTATATGAATATCTGATCGGTGCAGTCGCTCCGTTGGTGGGAGAGTACGAGCCGGGGCGGCCGGTCTGCGGGTTTTTATATCCGGCATTTGCCGACAGGAGCACAGACGATGCGCATGTTGCGATCTTTCAGGCGGATCCGGAACACAAAATCCCGGTGTTTGAAGAACTGTTTCTCACACGGTAGCAGAGGAAGATTGTGCCGGAAAAGGTACAAAAATGGCGGGATTTGCGACAGCAGAAACCGCGCAGGAATATTGGAAGGAATATAGAAAACATCCCGTTTCGGGATGTTTTTTTTGTGAGTTTGAGCAGTTCTATTTTAACACATCAAAGCATTCCTCGGAATTATTGGATACGACAGAACACGCTTTTGCCACATTTCTGGGAAAATGTAAAGAAAATTTTTCCAGAATTTTGTGAATGGGAAATTTGACTTTTGGGAAGAATCTAGTATGATGAAACAACGAGTGCGAGAGCAGCTCACAGAGTATCATTCTTGAGGAAAGGAGCAAAATGAACAGAAAAATATTGGACGTGACAATGCTGTGCACTTTATGCATTTGTCTCATGGTTGCGGCCAACATTGAGGAGAAGGACACGATACGGGAGAGCAGAGAAGAGATCAGCAGCGCGTATGTAATTTCTGCGGCAGACGGAACTGAGGTTCCGGTTGCGGGTGTGTGCCGTGTTTTATCCGGATATTCATTTACGACAGAATCAGATGAAGCGACAGGAATCACAAAGAACCCCAGAACAATGGTAGCAAGCACGGCGCCGTCCGATGCGGCAGAAGAAGTACAGGCACCCCTGGAGGAAGCAGAGACACCGGAAGCCAAAGTACAGGCAGCATGGGGGGAAGCAGAGGTGCCGGAGGCGGCAGAGAGCAAGCCTGCAACGGTAGAGACGACGACCGGTGCAGAGAACCGCTGGAATATCACATTGACGCAGGAGGAGATAGATTTGTTGGCAAAAATCGTCTGGCTGGAATCGCAGGGCGAGCCGACAGAAGGGCAGGAAGCCGTGGTCGAGGTAGTTTTTAACCGGATGGCTTCCGAAAAATATCCAGATACCTTGTATGACGTGCTCAGTCAGGGAAACCCGACGCAGTTCTGTTCCTGGAAGAACAGAGAGCGGGCGAACCCCACGGAGAAGGAATACACTTCGATTCATGAGGTATTGAATGGAAATACACATATATTAAGAAATGATACGTTATATTTTTCTACGGAACCGTTGACGCCGAGACTGGACCGAAAGATCGGCGGACACAGCTTCTGCTATTAGCAAGGAAGTTTGGGTTAAACCGGAAGGAAAATACGAAGGGAACCCGCAGGGACGAAAGAACCTGCGGGTTCCTTTTGCGTTGCGGGACAAAGCGGCAGACCGGACAAAAGAGAGCGAAAAATGGAAAGAGTTCCCTGTAGATTCCATGTGGTTCCTTTGTTACAATACGGTTGTTGCAGAAATGAAATATTTTTGTAACAAATAAGTAACAATATGGAAGCATATGGAATAAATCGGGAGGATTCTACATAATGAAGAAAAGAATGACAATACTGGCGCTTCTGCTGGCGGGAGCCGTCACACTGGGAAGCTATGGAATGGTGCAGGCAGGACAGGAAAAACGGGAGGTGCCGGTGGCGGGCGTGACACAGACGCTGGCACAGGTGCTTAAGGAAGCGGGAGGAGTGCAGGCGCAGACGGCGGATGCCGTGGAGGAACTGCAAAGTAACGCGGCTGTGGCGCGGATGATGGAACCGGAGATGGTGGCAGAGGAAGCGTGGGAGACGGCGGAGATTGTGGAAAATGAACTTCCGCAGACCGCATCGGAGTTTGCGGATATTGCAGTGGCGCAGGTGAATCACTATGTCAACGTGCGGCAGGAACCGGATACGGAGAGTGAAATTCTTGGAAAACTTTACGACAAATCCGCAGCCACTGTGCTGGAGACGACGGAGGACGGGTGGTACCGGATTGCGTCAGGAAATGTGAACGGATATGTCAAGGCGGAATATGTGGTAGTGGGGGATGAGGAGCTTGCCAGAAGTGTGGGAACGCGCCTGGCGACCGTCACAACGACGACCCTGTTCGTGCGGACGGAGCCGACAACCGAGGCGAAGGTGCTCACCATGCTGCCGGACGGCGATGACGTTGTGGTAACCGACGAGTCGACGGAAGGCTGGGCGAAGGTGTCCACCGCGGACGGTGACGGTTATGTGGCACTGGATTATGTGACGCTGTCCACAGAGTACATTCATGCAGAGTCAAAAGCGGAGGAAGAGGCGCGGCTTGCCAGAGAGGAAGCAGAACGGCAGGCGGCAGCCCGTGCGGCGGAGGAAGCGCGCAAAGCCAGAGCGGCGGAGGCGGCACGTGCGGCAGCAGAACAGGAAGCAGCCCGCAAAGCGGCAGAAAAACAGGAGGTGAAAAAATCCGGCGCGGGAAGCAGTGCGGCAGCAGGCGGTAGCAGCACGGGAAGCGGCTCCGGCAGCAGCGCGGGAAGCGGTTCCGGAAGCAGTGCGGGGCAAAGTGCGCAGACGGCTTCCTCCAACGGTCAGGCGGTGGTCGATTACGCGAGACAGTTTCTGGGAAACCCTTATGTATACGGCGGCAACAGCCTGACAAACGGAACCGACTGCTCCGGATTTGTCAAGGGCGTGTATGCGGCATTTGGAATCAATCTGCCGCGCACATCGTCGGAACAGCGGAGTGTGGGATATGCCGTCAGCCTGTCGGAAATCCAGCCGGGCGACATTGTCTGCTACAGCGGTCACGTCGGCATCTATGCGGGCAACAACACACTGATTCATGCGAGCAATGAAAAGACAGGCATTACGCTGACTTCTCCGGTAACCTACCGCAGCGTGCTGGCGGTGCGGAGAATTTTCTAATCCATCCGGGAGGGCTGCTGTCTCTTAAATATTCCGGTTCTTTGAAATATGACTGGCGGAGAGAACTCCGAAGTGGTATATATATAAGAAAAGGGAGGAAGAGAAGGATGCGGATTGGTGGAATAGAAGCGGGCGGCACCAAGATGGTGTGCGCGATCGGGGAAGTGCAGACAGACAGAGGACAGCCGGGAAAAAATCAGGTCACAATCACAGAGCGTGTGACGATTCCCACAGAGAAGCCCAAGATTACCCTGCCGCGCATGGCTGCGTTTTTTGAGGGAAAAGGAATCTCGTCACTCGGAATCGGGTGCTTCGGACCGGTGGATTTGCACCGTGCGTCCCCGACCTATGGATATATCACCAGCACGCCGAAGCTGGAATGGCAGAACGTCGATATGGTGGGAATTTTTTCACGGGCGCTCGGCGTCCCGGTCGGATTTGATACGGACGTGAATGCGGCGGTGCTTGGCGAAGTTACCTGGGGAGCCGCAAAAGACTGCGACACGGCAATCTATATTACCGTCGGCACCGGCGTTGGCGTGGGCGTCTACTGTAACGGGGCGCTCATGCACGGGCTGGTGCACCCGGAGGCAGGACATCTTCTTCTGCAGCGTCACCCGAAAGACACCTACGCCGGAAAATGCCCGTACCATGCCAACTGTCTGGAAGGGCTTGCAAGCGGTCCGGCGGTGGAGGCGCGCTGGGGCAGACCGGCAAAGGAACTGGCGGACCGGGAGGATGTCTGGGAGATGGAGGCGTTCTATCTCGCGGAGGCGGTTGCAAATTATGTTCTGACGTATTCTCCGCAGAAGATTGTGCTGTGGGGCGGAATTATGCACCAGAGCCAGCTCTTTTCGATGGTGCGCGCAAAAGTGCAGGAACTGCTGGGCGGGTATATTTCCAATGAGAAAATCTTAAAGGAGATCGATACCTATCTTGTACCGCCGGCACTCGGAGAAAATCCGGGTATTATGGGAGCGTTTGCGCTCGGTATGCGGGAGGCAGAGTACCGGAAGCCTAAGGAAGCGTAGGGGCGCCGGAGAACAGGATCGCGGAATCGGCGGGAGTGAAAACAGAATTTAGAAGAACAGAAAACGGGAGCGCTATGCCGGAGATTTTCCTGGCACAGCGCTCCCGTGTGATTTTGTAAAAAAGATCGGAGCTTAGTTGTCGCCCTCGTCATCCGATGACATGGAGTATACCTGACGTTTTCTTGCCATCTCATCATTCTCGAGGTATTCGTCGTAGGTGGATACCTTGTCGACAAAGGTGCCGTCCGGCAGGAACTCGATGATACGGTTCGCTGTGGTCTGGACAACCTGATGGTCGCGGGAGGCAAATAGAATAACGCCCGGGAACTTGATGAGTCCGTTGTTTAATGCGGTGATGGACTCCATGTCCAGATGGTCGGTCGGCTCATCTAAGATCAGCACGTTGCTTCCCATAATCATCATGCGGGAGAGCAGGACACGTACTTTTTCTCCACCGGAGAGAACGCGCATCTTCTTGGTACCGTCATCTCCGGCGAACAGCATACGTCCGAGGAAACCGCGGACATAGGTTGCATCCTTGATCTCGGAGAACTGTGTCAGCCAGTCAACGATCAGAAGATCGGTATCAAAGATCTCGGTGTTATCCTTCGGGAAGTAGGACTGGCTGGTCGTCACGCCCCACTTGTAGGTGCCGGAATCCGGCTCCATCTCACCGGCAAGAATCTTAAAGAGCGTTGTCTTTGCCAGCTCGTTGCTTCCGACAAACGCGATCTTGTCGTCGTGTCCGACGATAAAGGAGACATTGTCGAGCACCTTGACGCCGTCGATGGTCTTGGTAATGCCTTCGACGGTCAGAACTTCATTGCCGATCTCACGGTTCGGACGGAAGTCGATATACGGGTATTTACGGCTGGACGGACGAATCTCGTCGAGCTGAATCTTTTCCAGGGCACGCTTTCTGGAAGTCGCCTGCTTGGATTTGGAAGCATTCGCGGAGAAACGGGAGATGAATTCCTGCAGCTCCTTGATCTTCTCCTCTTTTTTCTTGTTGGCTTCCTTCATCTGCTTTACGAGAAGCTGGCTGGACTCATACCAGAAATCATAGTTGCCGGCGTAGAGCTGGATCTTTCCGTAGTCGATATCTGCAATGTTTGTGCAGACTTTGTTTAAGAAGTAGCGGTCGTGGGAAACAACGATGACCGTGTTCTCAAAGTTGATTAAGAATTCTTCTAACCAGCTGATCGCATCGAGATCCAGATGGTTGGTCGGCTCATCCAAAAGAAGAATGTCCGGGTTGCCGAAGAGCGCCTGTGCAAGGAGAACCTTGACCTTTAAGGCACTTGGCATATCCGCCATGAGCGTGTAGTGATCCTCCGTCGGGATGCCAAGACCGTTTAACATGGTGGCTGCATCGGATTCAGCATTCCAGCCGTCCATATCTGCGAACTCGGCTTCAAGCTCACTGGCGCGGATACCGTCCTCGTCCGTGAAATCCTCTTTCATGTAGATCGCGTCTTTTTCCTTCATGATATCGTAGAGACGCTTGTTGCCCATGATAACGGTATCGAGTACCGTGTACTCGTCATATTTAAAATGATCCTGCTGCAAAAAGGAAAGACGCTGGCCCGGCGTGATGATGACTTCTCCGCTCGTCGGTTCAAGCTGGCCGGACAGAATCTTGAGGAACGTAGATTTTCCGGCGCCGTTTGCACCGATCAGACCGTAGCAGCAGCCCTCTGTGAATTTGATGTTGACATCTTCAAAGAGAGCTTTTTTTCCGATTCGTAAAGTGATGTTGCTTGTACTGATCATATTTATGTTCTCCTAACTTTTCTTGTAAATCACCTGCTTTTATTGCACCAATTCGTATCATACTAAAAAATACGGAGAAATGCAACCGGAACTTCTTATTAAAAAGGGCTTTCACGCTGTGACAAATTGTTTGGATTTCGTTAAAAATTTGATATAATGTACGGGAAGGCAATCGGAGTTATCTTAAGTATGACAGAGGAAATTGCATCTCAGGAGATTGATTTTATGGAGTATGGGGATACGCAAATAAATACAATAAACATGGAGCGGGGGCAGAGAAAAGATCTGATCGGCGAGATGCCGGTCGGAATAGCGGTAGTCCGCGGCGGGAATGAGCTGTATATTGAGATGGTGAACCGGGAATTTTTGCATGCAGAGGGGTATGACAGGGAGGAACTGACCGGAAATACGCCGTTTGTGGAGTATTTGTACCGGGACGATACCGGTGTGTTCGAGGATGCCATCGAAGTGTGCCGGGAACTAAGAACCACGGAGGAGATTGAACTGCGCATCCGCACGAAGAGCGGCGGCGTCTGCTGGGAACTGATGCGGTGCAGACTGTATTATTACCGGGACGCGGTGCCTTACTATATCCTGGTAAGCTGGAACATAGACAAGCGGAAGAATCTGGAGGAAGAACTGCGCCTGATGGAGGAGCAGTACAGCATGTTAGAAGAGGTCACCGATGAATTCCCGCTAGAGTACGACGTTGCACAGCGGCGTTTCAGGGTGCCGCGCAAATATCGCGGGAACGGGCAGCCGGGAACGGCAGGGCGCAGATATATGGGCTATGAGGAGATGCTCGCGGATATCTGCGAGGAGGATCGTGCCGCGTATGCCCGGGTGCTGGAGGCAGCCAGCAGGGATGTGCGGACAGGAAGTATTGATTACCGGATGAATGTGGCGGCTGCCGGGGAGGAACCTGTATATGTGTGGTACCGGACGATTTACCGGAGCATTGTCGGGGACAACGGACAGATTATCCGCATCATCGGACGCAGCTACGATGTCAGCTCCGACCGCAGGATTCAGGAGGAACTGTCGGAGGAGGCGAAGCGCGACCCGCTGACAAGGCTTTATAATAAGGTGGCGGCATCCGGAGAGGTAGAACGGATTTTAAAAAGTGAGCCGGAAAAACAGCATGTGCTGTTCCTGATCGATATTGATAATTTTAAGCGGATCAACGATACATTCGGGCATACCGTCGGAGATACGGTAATTACTGATATTGCCGGTGTGATGCAAAGCCAGTTTCAGGAGACAGATGTCACCGCAAGAGTCGGAGGAGATGAATTTCTGGCGCTGATGCGGGATGCAACGCCGGAGGAGGCAAAAGCGCGCGCCGCGGCGCTGGGACGGGAAGCAAGAAAAAGGCTGATCGGCGATGACGCCATCGTTGAGGTGACGCTCAGTATAGGCATGGCGGTATACGGTGAGGATGGAAGAGACTATGAGACTCTGTTTGCGATGGCTGACCGGGCGATGTATGCCACAAAGCGGGAGGGTAAGGACCACTATTCGTTTGCGGGCAAAAAGCAGCAAGAGGGAGCAGAGCGGGAGCGCAGGCGCGACAGGATTGAATATGCTCCGGAAAGCGGGCAGAAGGTGGATAAAGAGTTCCTGAATTTTGCGTTCAGCCTTCTCTCGCATGCGAAAGATATCAACGGATCATTAAACGTGCTGATCGAACAGATTGGGAAAAAATACGGGCTGGGCTTTGCTATGGTGTTTGAGTACCGGGAAGAACAGCAGGAAATGGTGCTGATGAATTACTGGAACCGGGATGGCAGCCGGGTGGAACAACAGGTTTTCCCACAATCGGTTACAGTGTTCCGGGAGGCGGAAATCGGGCGTTTTGTCTCGACGCCAACGGAAGATATATTAACGGAGGTTCCCCAGTTGGGGGCGGAGAAATATCATGGAACTTCCATCAAAAACTGTGGAAATGTAAAGTTTGAATTTTCCGGTAACAGAAGTGGCTGCCTGTGTGTGGGAAGCAGCAGTGCAGAGGGATTTTCCAAAGAGGAAGCAGGGATGCTCAGTGAACTCGCGCGGGTGGTTGCTGTATTTGTCTCCCTTCGCAGCAGGCAGAGCGATGACCAGGCAGAGATACGGCATCTGCAGAATCAGGATATGCTGACGGAACTGTATAATCTGGACACATTCCGCAGGCTGATCCGGAAAAAATTAAAGAGCGGTGGGCTTGCGCAGGATGAGAACATGGTGTACGCGCTGGTAAATCTGGACGTGAACAACTTTGCCTATGTAAATGAAAATTATGGACAGGAGGCCGGCGACAGTATTCTGCAGGAGCTTGCAGCGTTAATCCGCAGCGAGTCCCATGTCGTGGAGGCCTGTAGAATGTATTCGGATTATTTCATTGAGCTGGTCAGAGGAACGGACAAAAAGAACATTCTGGGGCTTGTGGAGAGAGAGGATCAGATGTTTGGCGAACAGTTAAAGATCCGCTATCCGGCGGGAGCCATGCAGCTTTCGGCTGGAATCTGCTTTATCGATGACGGGGAAGAGACGTTTGAGAAGATACTGGAGGGAGCCAATCTGGCACGAAAGCTTGCCAAGGAGCAGAATGCGGGAGCGGTCGTTTACCGGGATGACATGAGGAAAAAACGTGATGAGGGAATCCGGATTACCGGAAGATTTTACGCGGCACTGCAGCGGGGCGAGTTCGAGGTATATTTACAGCCGAAGTTCCTGCTCCGCGAGGAGCGGGTCTACGGTGCCGAGGCGCTTGCACGCTGGCGGCTGGAATCCGGCGAGATCCTGTCTCCAGCACGGTTTATCCATGCCCTGGAAAATATAGGCTATATCGTGGATCTGGATTTTTATATTCTGGAACAGCTGCTTCGGGCGATGCGCCGTTGGAGGGATTCAGGAAGAGAATTGTTTACGATCTCCACCAATTTTTCCAGGAGAAATTTTGAGAACGGCGGTGACGATTTTATCGAACGCCTGCAGAATACCCTGCAGCGGTACGGGATTGATCCGTGCTACATAGAGATCGAGGTGACGGAGAGTGTGATTGTGGAGAAGTTAGACAGCTTAAAGGCTTGTCTTACCAGACTTGGCAAACTCGGCTACCGCATCGCCATCGATGATTTCGGAACAGGCTACTCATCGTTGAGTGTGCTGTTGGAGATTCCAGCAAATGTAGTCAAGATCGACAAGAGTTTTACCGACAAAATCCACCAGAACGGACAGAGTGCTTTTGTCTATCAGATGGGGCAGTTCATACAGTCGGCAAAGGAGGAGGTGATTTTTGAGGGAATCGAGGAGGAGCAGCAGCGGACGTTTTTGATGGAGTGCGGTTTTAACTACGGTCAGGGCTATTATTTTGACCGCCCGCTGCCCCTGGAGGAGTTTGAAAAAAAGTATATCTGACCGGGGACAAACAGAACATGACAAATGTAGATTGCACACGTTTTCGTACAGTCTGAAACCTTTACAATCGACAAATTAAATGCTAAAATTAGTCTTAAGTCGGAATATGACACTCTATTTTAATTTAAGGAGGAATAATAATGTCCAGAGCAAAACAGTCAATGGACGGTAATACAGCGGCAGCTCACGTAGCTTATGCGTTTACAGATGTTGCAGCTATTTACCCAATTACACCTTCCAGCCCGATGGCAGATACCGTAGATCAGTGGTCTGCAGCAGGACAGGAGAATATTTTTGGCAATCAGGTCAAAGTCGTAGAGATGGAGTCTGAGGCAGGTGCAGCAGGTGCCGTACACGGTTCCCTTGCAGCAGGTGCGCTGACCACAACCTTTACAGCATCTCAGGGTCTGTTACTTATGATCCCGAACATGTACAAAATAGCAGGCGAGCAGCTTCCTTGTGTATTCGACGTATCCGCGCGTACCGTAGCTACCCAGTCTTTAAATATTTTTGGTGATCACAGCGATGTTTACGCCTGTCGTCAGACCGGTTTCGCTATGCTGTGCGAGACCAACCCGCAGGAAGTTATGGACTTAAGCCCGGTAGCTCATCTTGCTACAATCGAGGGTAAGGTTCCGTTCATCAACTTCTTCGACGGATTCCGTACTTCCCATGAGATCCAGAAGATCGAGAAGTGGGATTATGCAGATCTCAAAGAGATGTGCAACATGGATGCAGTTGCAGAGTTCCGTGCACATGCACTGAATCCGGAGCATCCGGCTATGCGTGGTTCCCACGAGAACGGAGATGTTTTCTTCCAGCATCGTGAGGCTTGCAACACAGCTTACAATGAACTCCCGGCAATCGTTGAGAAGTACATGAAGAAAGTCAACGAGAAGCTTGGCACAAACTATGATCTGTTCAACTACTACGGAGCACCGGACGCAGAGCGCGTTATCGTAGCTATGGGTTCCATCAACGACGTAGCTGAAGAGGTAATCGACTACTTAACCGCTAAGGGTGAGAAGGTCGGACTTGTAAAGGTTCGTCTGTATCGTCCGTGGGTATCCGAGGCATTTTTAAAGGCTCTTCCTAAGACAGCTAAGAAGGTTGCTGTTCTTGACAGAACAAAGGAGCCGGGCGCACTTGGTGATCCGTTATACCTTGATGTTGCAACCACACTCCGTGAGGCTGGTCTCGACACTGTTGTCCTGACAGGCGGACGTTACGGATTAGGTTCCAAGGATACACCTCCTTCAAGTGTATTCGCTGTATACAAAGAGCTGGAGAAAGATGCTCCGAAGGCTCGTTTCACAATCGGTATCGTAGATGATGTTACGAACTTAAGCTTACCAGAGGTTAAGCCGGCTCCGATCACATCTGCAGAAGGTACTGTAGAGTGTAAGTTCTGGGGTCTCGGCGGTGATGGTACTGTTGGTGCGAACAAGAACTCCACCAAGATCATCGGTGACCACACAGACAAGTACATCCAGGCATACTTCCAGTATGACTCCAAGAAGACCGGTGGTGTTACCATTTCCCACTTAAGATTCGGTGACAAGCCAATCAGAAGCCCGTACTACATCAACCAGGCAGACTTCGTTGCATGTCATAACCCGTCTTATGTAACCAAGGGATTCAAGATGGTTCAGGACGTTAAGCCGGGCGGAGTATTCATGATCAACTGCCAGTGGTCTGATGAAGAGTTAGCTCATCATCTGAATGCAGATGCGAAGAAGTACATCGCAGAGAACAACATTCAGTTATATACAATCAACGCAATCGACAAGGCAATCGAGATCGGTATGGGCAAGCGTACCAACACGATCTTACAGTCTGCATTTTTCAAACTTGCAAACGTTATGCCGATCGATCAGGCAGTAGAGTTCATGAAAGCTGCAGCTAAGAAGTCCTACGGTAAGAAGGGCGACGCAGTTGTAGAGATGAACTACAAGGCAATTGATGCCGGTGTAGACGCAGTACATAAGGTAGAGGTTCCGGCTTCCTGGAAGAATCCGGAGGCAGACGCAGCTCCTGCAGAGCTTAAGGGTCTTCCGAAGACTGTTAAGATGGTAAGAGACTTAATGGAGCCGATCTCCTTAATGGATGGCGATTCCCTTCCGGTATCTGCATTCAAGGAGAACCCGGACGGACAGTTCGAGCTTGGCGCTGCTGCATATGAGAAGCGTGGTACAGCCGTAACCGTTCCGACATGGAATGCTGAGAAGTGTATCCAGTGTAATCAGTGTGCATTTGTATGTTCTCATGCAACCATTCGTCCGTTCATGCTGAGCGAGGATGAGGTGAAGGCAGCTCCTTCCAACATCAAGCTTGCAGATACAAAGCCGAAGGCAAGCGAGTACAAGTACACCATGAGTGTATCTCCGTTAGACTGTATGGGATGCGGTGAGTGTATCACTGTCTGCCCGGTAGGCGCAATCGAGATGGTTCCGCAGGAGTCTCAGGCAGAAGAGCAGCCGGTATTCGATTACCTGGTAGCAAACGTAGGCAAGAAGCCTGGCATGCCGGCAGACAACACTGTAAAGGGATCCCAGTTCAACCAGCCGTTGCTTGAGTTCTCTGGTTCCTGTGCAGGATGTGCTGAAACATCTTACGCTCGTCTGATCACACAGCTGTTCGGTGAGCATATGTACATCAGTAACGCAACCGGATGTTCCTCTATCTGGGGTGGTCCGGCAGCTACATCACCATATACGGTAAACAAAGATTCCAAGAAGGGACCGGCATGGGCAAACTCCTTATTCGAGGATAACGCTGAGCATGGTCTTGGTATGGAAATCGGTCAGAAGGTACTTCGTGAGCAGGCAATCGCTTCTGCAGAGAAGTGCGCAACATCTGACAAGGCAAGCGCTGAGTTAAAGGCAGCATTTGACAAGTTCGTTGAGACAAAGAACGATACAAAGGCAAATACTCCTGCAGCAGCAGCTCTTGTAGCAGAGTTAGAGAAGGCAGCAGCAGCCGGATGCCCGGATGCAAAGGCTGCAGTTGAGAAGAAAGATTACCTCGCTAAGAAGTCCGTATGGATCTTCGGTGGTGACGGTTGGGCATACGATATCGGATTCGGCGGTCTGGATCACGTACTTGCTTCCGGTGAGAACGTAAACGTTATGGTATTCGATACCGAGATGTACTCCAATACAGGTGGTCAGGCTTCCAAGGCTTCCAACATCGGTGAGGTTTGCCAGTTCGCAGCTTCCGGTAAGGAAGTTGGCAAGAAGAGCCTTGCAGAGATCGCTATGAGCTACGGTTATGTATATGTAGCACAGATCGCTCTCGGTGCAAACATGGCTCAGGCTGTCAAGGTTATCGCTGAGGCTGAGGCTTACAACGGACCGTCTCTGATCATCGGTTACGCTCCATGTGAGCTGCACGGTGTAAAGGGTGGTATGAACCACTGCCAGGATGAGATGAAGAAAGCAGTAGCAGCAGGTTACTGGAACCTCTTCTCCTTCAATCCGCAGCTCAAGGCAGAGGGCAAGAATCCGTTCACTCTGACATCCAAGCCGGGCGACGGTTCTTATCAGGATTTCCTGAACAACGAGACACGTTACAGCCGTCTGACCAGAGCATTCCCGGAGAGAGCAGAAAGACTGTTCAAGGCTTCCGAGGAAGCTGCAAAGGCTCGTTATGAGCACTTACAGAGACTGGTAGAGCTGTACAAATAATCAGTCCGATCAGCAGATTGTGTAATGCATAGAAGGATCGCAGTTCATGTTTCCATGGACTGCGATTCTTTTTGTGCGTTATACTTGCACGTTTGTAATTAGATATGTTAAAATAAGCCGAAGTATATTAGAAAATAACGTATAGGACAGGAAGAGAAAATGATGCAGTTAAGCAGAGAGAAAAAACATTTTTTGCACTGCAAATACAGAGTGGCACTGGCATGTCTGATCGCAGTCAGTCTTATTGGCGGCTGCGGATATCATAAAAGCTATCATCTGGAGCGGAAATACGGCGACGTTTTGAAATCGTTTTTGCCGGACGGGTATGAGATCACAAGGACCGAGAAGGAAGATAAGGTAAACGGAAAACACTATTATACCAGCAATAATCATCCTACTTTAGATGGATACGTATACGACACCTATGATTATTACAGCATTGATTACGGATATAACAATTCCCACTCCTGGTATATCAGCACGTATCTGGTCGCAAACGGAACATACGAGGATGACGACTGGATGGCATCGCAGGTATGGGGGCAGATTACCTACGAGATCGAGCGTCTGATGCGCCGTACGACGACACAGTATAAGTATGTAGATGAGAACGGCGACACCCAGAACTTCGGGGCAGTGACCACACTGAGCGGGACAGAAATCTACTGTGATATGGATGATCTGGAGATTTTGAACAACCCGACCGGGATCAACCTGGCTGAATTTACGTGGGATGATGTGAGAAGTCTCGGCAATCCGGAGATAAAAATTTATGCAAAATCTTCTACTAACAAGGATGCGCTGCAGGAAGATGTGATTCAGGGTGTGCAGGAAGCGATTCAGGAAGATGCGGGAGATGGAATTGTAATCACAATCGAAGTGGACAGGTAGGACTTGAAACAGAGGTGGTTTTGATCTTGCCATGCAGCCGAATGAGATCCGGTGGTTATCAGATCTGACAGAGGAAGTGTTTAAGGGAAATGGACAGAAAAAAGAAGCGGATTCATTTGTCAAAAGAGAATGAGAAAGTTTTTCGGGAGATTCTTACGGAGGTATGCAAAAATTCCAGGTTTCTCTCCTCCAGCCAGTTTATGCAGCATGGTTCCACGAGCGTATTCCGCCACAGCGTGGCGGTGGCGTACGTCAGTTTTTACATTGCGGAAAAGTATAGAATCCGCGTGAACTGTCATGCGCTGATCCGCGGGGCGTTACTGCATGACTATTTTCTGTACGACTGGCATGAGAAGGACGATTCCCATAAGTGGCATGGATTTTATCATGCAGGAAAAGCGCTGCAGAATGCGATGGAAGATTTTGCGTTGAGTGAGATTGAGAAGGAGACGATCCGTCGGCATATGTTTCCGCTCAATCCGATTCCGCCGCGCTGCAGGGAGGCGTGGATTGTGACACTGGCGGATAAGATCTGCTCCGGCGGGGAGACTGTCGAAGGATTTCGGGAAAAGTTTGAGGAGATTAGGAATCCCTCATAAAATAGATTGCCGCAATAAGCATAGACCTTTTTTGGGTGATAAGTAATATTATGAGAAACGCACTTCGGGATTTCATGTGGAAATGCAGATGGAAATTCGTTTGAGAAAAATGTGAGAATTTCTTCCGGCTGAATGTTTGCATCGGATTCCGTGTCTCTTCCACGTTTGGATAATCCGACGGGTGCATGTCCGACACACCGGAGACAATGGGCGGACTTTCTGGTGTCCCTAATGGCACCTCTTCACAGACGATATAA
>JABLTO010188409.1_pt1 | contig 16415 bp, 17 predicted proteins | sample 7160091 | NCBI WGS metagenome assembly JABLTO01 (sample SAMN14651225, study PRJNA627086) | human gut metagenome | isolation source: feces | host: Homo sapiens
GTTTATCTCAGTCGGAGATTGAACTCCCACTGAGAAAGATTTGTTATTACTCACCACTTGCAGAAGTGGGAGTCTCAACTCAGACTGAGATGAATACATGAACTGCATAGAATCATAACCAAAAACGATGATAAAATTGATAAAATAAATAAATATAACAAAAAATAACAATAAAATATATACAAGATGTATAAAAAACAAGAAGGAAAGAGCACTTTTGATAACCGATGTGTATCAGTGCATGAATGTTGAGAGAATCATTACCAAACTGCATGGCAGAATGACTTTTACAAATTGGATTCCGGAGCAGAGAACGCTTATAATGTGAGTGTAAAAACAGATAAGAAATTCCGGAAAAAAATCTGTGGAGTGTAGAGAAAATGTATAGCTCATGATTTGAGAGAAAGAAGGTAAGGTAGATTATGAATTGGGGAATACTGGCATTTGTTATTATTTATGAAGTTTTAACAGTTGTTGGCGTCGGTCTGGTCATTGCCCGGAAAAATAAACACAGTGTGGAGGAAGGAAACTTTGCACTTGCAGGAAAAGGGCTGCCGACTGCACAGGTCGGTGTCACACTTGCTTTGACCATGCTTGGTTCCGCACATATCTGGGGTACCTGTGAGAATGCTTATTCCATGGGTTCCATCGCAACCTGGTTTGGTATTGCATGTACGGTCATGATGATCGTGATCACACAGATCACCGGTCCATGGGTAAGAAAAATCGGAACAGATACCATGCCGGATCTGTTTGGTAAATTATATGGAAAGAAAATGCGTATTCTGTGTGCCTGTGTTATGGGACCGTTAGTATTCGGATGTCTGTGTCTGGAAACACAGTGTATCGCAGTTACATTCGTGGCATGTACCGGCTGGTCCTACACCGTAGGTGCAATCGTAGGCGGAGCGTTCGGTATCCTCTATGTACTGCTCGCAGGTATGAAAGAAGTATCCTGGCTGAATATGATCAATGCGGTATTTATGTATGCAGCACTGATCATCGCACTGATCGCAATGTTTGTATACCTTCCGGGTAACGGATGGGAAGATGTGGCTCAGAATATTACGGATTCCGGAAATGCATGGATGCTTGATATCTTTGGAAATAAAAACCTGATCATCGGATTCGCAATCCCGACGATTTTCTGTACTTCCATGTTCCAGGGCGTATCCCAGATGGGATTACAGACCTGTATCGCAGCAAAAGATGTAAAATCTGTAAAGAAATCCATCTGGCTGGCAGGCCCGGTCAACGGTCTGTTCTGTATCATCCCGGCTCTGCTCGGCATGGCAGCACTTGCACTTGGATATTATAAACTGGCTGGCGACAGCGCGATGATGATGACACCGATGATGATGCTTGAAGTACTTCCGCATTGGGTAGTAGCACTGATCTGTGCATCCTTCCTGGGAGCATTGTTATCCACATTTGCAATGACATCCCTTTGCCCGGCAACTATTTTTGCATACGATCTGTATGGCGGATTATACAAACCGGAAGCAACAGAGAAAGAAAAAACGCTGGTGATGAGAATCATGATCGTCATCGTAGGTATTCTTGCAATCGTATTGTGCAACTTCCAGCCGGCCGTTGTAACAACCATCAACTGGATCTTTACCTGGGGCGTACCGCTTTTTGTAATGCTGGTTATTGGCTTATGCTGGAAACGCAACACTGCAGCTGCAATGATCACTATGTTTGTATCATGGATCGCAAATATCGTATGGGTAACCTGTGGACTGCAGGAACGTCTGGGAATGGTAAATTTCCATCAGGTATATCTGTGCATGATTATTTCCGTGATCCTTGGCCTTGTTCTGACAGCTGTGCTGCCTGGAACAAAACCTGGATATTTCCGCTTATCCAAAGAAGAAAAAGCGGCTTGCTAGGAAAAGGAGGAAAAGATAGATGGTAGCTCATATTGTTCTGGAAAGTGCACTTATGGTGTTTGGAATCACAATCGCCGGTTATTTTATCGGCAAACTGTTTAAAGAGGCAGAAAGAGAAGATTAAAGGGGGAAAAGGATATGCTGGCAATTACGATGACACAGGGCTGGATGATTGGAATCATCGCATTTATGGCAGTGTTTGGAATCTGCGCGGGTGTTTTTTCCGCACTTGGCAAAAAGAGAAAATAGACAGTACATACATCGTGTAATCTGGTGAAAAATCCTATGTAATGTGAAGAAAGTCCTGTGGTAACAAATGTACGGCAGGACTTTCTTTTATAGGCATGTTTTTTTTGCAAAAACAGGCGAAATATGGTAGTATGGAAAAACAGGAGGTTTTTGCACTATGAACATGATTCAGATGAAATATTTTATCACGGCAGCAAAGTGTCTGAATTTCACGAAAGCGGCAGATAAACTGTTTATCACACAGCCGGCACTGAGTCGTCAGATTGCTTCCATGGAAGCAGAACTGAATATGCAGCTGTTTATCCGAAATAACCGTTCTGTACGGCTGACACCGGCAGCAGTGGTGCTTCTGGAAGGATTTGAAAAGATTTATAATGAATATAATGTGACAGTAGCAAAGGCTCTGAATAGTTTCCAGGGATTGAGCGGTGAATTGAACATTGGCATTCTGGACGGTACTTATGTGGGAGACCTGTTCCCGGGTGTATTAAAACATTTTGCAAATTGTTATCCAAATGTGAAGATTAATTTACAGAATTATAGTTTTAATGCATTGGTAGAGAATCTATACAGCAGTAAGCTCGATTTGATCATTACATTGAGATTCGATGTGGAACATCGGGAAAAAATGAAGTATCGTGTGATAGAAGAGACCAGGGATCATGTGGTGGTACATAAGGATCACCGGTTGGCCAATGCATCTTATGTAAAGCTTTCTGATTTCAAAGATGATACTTTTATTATGGTGTCCCCGGAAGATTCGGAAGAATCTCCAAAACTGATCATTGATGCCTGCAAAATGAGTGGATTCAATCCTCAGGTAAAGTTTGCAAGCTCTGTGCAGGAGGAGATGCTCTGGGTGCAGGCCGGTGTGGGCGTATGTATTCTGGATTCACGGAATCTGCTGTCTAATAACGATACGGTACGGTTTCTGCATACGGATATCATCAGTGATCCAAGCCTTGTCATGGCATGGAATATTGATAATTACAATCCGATGAGAGAAATATTTGTAGACAATTTCTTCTGCGATGATAAGAAGTAACAGTAGATATAAATGATATAGGAATCAGAAATGACGGAAATATGATTACATTTCCGAATAGAAGAGTCAGGCTCAAATGCCTGACTTTTTGGGGATTTTAGTAAGTATCAGGGAGAATACGGTAATACAGACAGTGGGTGAGAATACACTGCTGAAAAATGATCAGAGGGGGAAGTTATTATGGATTTACAGACATTGATCCTGGATGCAAAAGAACATTTTGGTTTTGAGGAAGCCGGTGCGCTGAATGTGGAGGCACTGGAGTTTTTGCCGGAAGTACGGCAGATGTGTGCGGCAGACCGCTGCCGTTCATTTAACAGGAACTGGTCCTGCCCGCCGGGATGCGGCACGCTGGAAGAGATTGCTGAGCGGGTGAAACCGTATACCAGAGGTATCCTGGTGCAGTCCATAGGACAGCTGGAGGATGAGTTTGATGTGGAGACGATGATGGAGACAGAGCATACTCAGAAGGCACGGTTTGCACAGCTGGTGGAATATGTGCGTTCTAAGGAGCCGGACTGTATTCCGATGGCAGCAGGAACCTGTCAGGTATGCGAAAAATGCACCTATCCGGATGCACCATGCAGATTTCCGGAGAAATCCATTCCGTCGATGGAAGCGTATGGATTGTTTGTGAGCAAAGTCTGCATCCAGTCTGGCATGAAGTATAATTATGGAAAAAATACCATCGCGTACAGCAGCTGTATTTTGTTGAAATAGATTTCTGTACAAACAGAGGATGTGGACGGGCAGATTTTGAATGTACGCTTTACAAACGGATGAGTGAAGGAACAGGTAACAGTAATGAAGGTAAAAATCAGAATTGGAAATGAAGTGAAAGAGTATACAGGGGCGTGGGAAGATCGTACGCTCCTGGAAGTGTTTCAGGAGCTTGGCATCACGCAGGTACATGCCCCCTGTGGTGGAAACGGCACCTGTAAAAAATGTCTGGTGACAGTGGAGGGACTTGGTGAAGTCCTGTCATGCCAGACGCAATGTAAAGATGACATGTGTGTGACCGTTGCAGAAGAGCAGAAGTCAGCCATTGCTGAAAATGGAAACTGCTATCTGTATCCGGCAGATGCGGGTGACGGGCTGCTGGCGGCCTGTGATATCGGAACGACCACTGTGGTATGTCATCTGCTGGATGGAGCAACCGGAGTGCGTCTCTGTACGGTCAGTGCACCGAACGCACAGCGCAGTTTTGGCGCAGATGTCATCTCCAGGATCCAGGCATCCGTGGACAGTGGTCTGGATAAATTGCAAAGTGCCATTGTGGATCAGATCAATGGTATGCTGGTGCAGTTAAAACAGAAAGCGGGCAGAACAGAAGAGATCCGTCGGCTGGCGGTTGCCGGCAACACGGTCATGAGCCATCTGTTCTGCGGATTGTCTCCGGAGAGTATCGGTGTGGCACCTTTTACGCCGTTGTCTCTGTTTGGGGAAAATTATGACGCAAAACAGATTGGTATCGAAGGTTGTGAGACGGTGTATGTCGTGCCGTCCATTGCCGGCTATGTGGGCGGCGATATTGTAGCGGATCTGGCAGCGGTAGAGATGCACTCTTCTGTGCTGGCAGAAGATGGTGAGAAAGAGACACTGCTGCTGGATATTGGTACCAACGGAGAGATGGTGCTTGGAAAATCCGGTTCGTATGTGTGCTGTGCGACAGCGGCAGGACCGGCTTTTGAAGGCGCGGAGATCGCCATGGGAATGCCGGCAGCTTCCGGAGCTATCTCAAAAGTCTGGCTGGAAGATGGAAAAATCTGTTGTTCCACGATCAACGATGCACCGGCAGTGGGAATCTGCGGTTCCGGGTTGATCGACGCACTGGCGGTATTTTTGGAAACAGAGCTGTTGGATGAGACCGGTCTGATCGCGGACGAGGATGAAGTGGAGGAAGCATATGCCGGTTATCTGGGAGAAGATGAGGACGGTACCTGTGTCTATCTGACGGATACTGTGAAAGTGACCCAGGCAGATGTGCGAAAGCTTCAGCTTGCCAAGGCATCGATCGCGGCTGGTATCCGGATTCTGTTATCCGAGCGGAATATATCGGTGACCGATGTGGAGCAGGTGATCCTTGCCGGCGGTTTTGGAAGTTTTCTGAACAAAAAGAGTGCGGCAGCGATCGGGCTGATCCCGGAGGAACTGGAGCCGGTGACGATCTCTGTAGGAAATGCGGCCGGTGAGGGCGCAGTGTCTGCGGCAGTGTCAGAGGCAGCCAGACAGGAACTGGGCCGTCTGCAGCAGGAGATGCGCTATGTGGAACTGTCCACACACAAAAAGTTCAGCGATGCTTATATGGAAGAAATGTTTTTCGAATAAAAAACTGAGAAAGAAAGGAAATAAGAAACATGAGAGGAATTTTATACGGGGTAGGAGTAGGTCCGGGAGATCCGGAATTAATGACTTTGAAGGCGGTTCGTATGATCCGCGAGAATGAGGTGATTGCAGTACCGGGGGCAGAGGCAAAGGAAACTGTTGCGTACCAGATCGCTGTACAGGCGGTTCCGGAACTGTCAGACAAAGAATTGCTTTCTATCTATATGCCAATGACACATGATGCAAAGGAACTGGAGGAAAATCACAGAAAGGGAGCAAAAGCACTGGAAGAAGTACTGGATCAGGGAAAAGATATCGTGTTTCTGACCCTCGGAGATCCGACCATCTATTCCACATTTTCCTATTTGCAGAAACGTGTGGAAGATGATGGTTATGAGACTGCGCTGGTAAGTGGTATCACTTCTTTCTGTGCAGCAGCGGCCAGAACAAACCAGCCACTGGTTGAGTGGAATCAGACGCTGCATATCGTACCTGCTGTTCACCGTCTGGGTGATACTCCGGATGCCGAAGGTAATTATGTATTTATGAAATCCGGAAAGAAGATGAAACAGGTAAAAGAGATTTTGCGGGAGACCGGAAAGCAGGTGTCCATGGTGGAAAACTGTGGAATGGAGACGGAACATGTATACCGCAGTGTGGATGAAATCCCGGATGATGCCGGATACTATTCCCTGATCATTGCGAAAGAGATGGAATCCGGAAAATGATAGAACTGTCAGATCTTACGAAAAAGTTTGATACGTTTACTGCGGTGGATCATCTGAACCTGCGGATCGAAACCGGTGAATTTTTTGGCCTGTTGGGGCCAAACGGAGCCGGAAAGACTACAACAATCAGTCTGATGTCCACCCTGCTTCTGCCTACGGAGGGCGAGATCCGGGTGGACGGGGAAGTGCTTTCACGGAAAAATCCCGGACTGAAACGAAAAATCAGTGTGATTACCCAGGAGTATTCCATGCGTCAGGACATGACGATGGATGAGGTGATGGAATATCAGGGACGGCTGTACTTTATGCCCCGGAAAAAAATCCGGGAAAAGACAGAAGAACTGCTGGAATTTTGCGGTCTGATCGATTTCCGCAGAAGGACAGTGCGAAAACTTTCCGGTGGTATGAAACGAAAACTGATGGTCTGCCGGGCTTTGTTGACAGAGCCGGAGATCCTGCTGCTGGATGAGCCAACCGCTGGTATGGATGCTCTTTCCAGACGGCAGATGTGGAATCTGCTGCGCCAGCTCAATGACCACAATCTTACGATCCTTCTTACGACCCATTATATGGAAGAGGCGGAGAGTCTGTGCCAGAGGGTAGCATTTATGGATCGTGGAAGACTGGAAGAAGTCAGTGAACCAAAGAAAATGGTGGAACAGCTGGGACATTTTGCAGTGGATGAGATGACATCAGACGGACTGAAAAGTCACTATTTTAAAAACAGAGAAGATGCTATTGCTCATTTGAGCAGACTGACCGGTCAGACTGCTTTGCGCAATACCACATTGGAAGATGTCTTTGTGGCACGGGCAGAGCAGAAAGAGAGGCAGCGGTAGTCAATGGGAATTATAACAGTATTATGGGAAAAATGGACGGAGTTCCGCAGAGATTTTTACAAGATCACTCTGGCGGCAATGATTGCACCGCTGATGTATCTGATCGTGTTTGGAATGGGAATCCAGATGGTGTCCCACGGAGAACCATATCTGAATTTCCTGATTCCGGGTGTAGTGTCACTGACAACGATGACGGGCAGTTTTAATGCTATTGCACAGAATCTGAATGTACAGCGTCTGTATGAGAAGGCTTTTGATCAGGTAATGATCTCACCGACACCGCTCTGGCAGTTTATTGTAGGCCAGGTGATTGCCGGAAGTCTTCGGGGACTGTATGCGGGATGTGTGATCATGCTTCTGGTCCTGCCGATTCATACCGGAGTAATATTCAACGGATTTTCTTTTCTGATCATGTTTTTGAACGGGGCAGTATTTTCGACGATTGCCGTGGTAGTTTCCTTTATTGCGAAAAATCATACGGATGTGCCGCGGTTTTCCAATTATGTCATTATGCCGATGTCTTATCTGTGTAATACATTTTTTGCTATGGATAATATGCCGGAAGGCATCCGTCAGGTCATCGGTGCATTGCCGTTGTCACAGACAAGTGCTATGATCCGGAGCATTGCAAAAGGAGAAGCCATCAATCCGATTGGAATTCTGATCCTTGCAATTTATCTGGCGGTATTTCTGACACTTTCCTTTTGGTTTATTTACAAGCGGAAGAATTTGTAAACATCGTCTTTATGGACGCAGGTCGCAAAGTAGCTGCGTTCATGAGCAAGCAGCAAAAGCGGATTGCGAACGTCCGCTTTACAACAGAAATATCGGAACAACAATACAGGGAAAGGAAGCTGAATATGGAAAAACAGATGGGATTCAGAGGAAAAGGAAGAGAACAGAAGACGGGAGCGACCGGAATCTGGCTCCGGATCCTGATGGGAGTCTGCTGCTGTCTGCTGTTTGGTGGCTGTCTGTGCCGGACAGCCCAGGCAGAGCCATTGTCCGTGGACAAAGAAGATGGGGAATATGCTATTGATGTGTCCATGACCGGAGGAAGCGGAAAGGCAACGGTGGTATCGCCGACCGTTTTTCTGGTGAAAGATGGCAAAGCATATGCAAAACTGCAGTGGAGCAGCTCTAATTATGATTATATGATCGTGGATGGTGAGAAAATTTTAAATGAGAATACCAATGAGAACGGGTATTCCACCTTTACGATTCCGGTGACGGCATTTGACAGTGAGATGTCTGTCATTGCAGATACTACCGCTATGGGAACACCTCATGAGATTGCTTATGCACTAACCTTTTATGCGGATTCGATTGAAAGTAAGGGAGCACTTCCACAGGAAGCGGCAAAACGTGTACTGGTGGTGGCTGCCATTATCATTGTAGGCGGTGGAATTCTGAATCATTTTGTGGCAAAACGCAGAAACCGGGATTATACCCCGCACAAAAAGACGGGAAAATAAATAACGTTATATATTGTGAATAGAAACGTCATTTTACCAAAATTGAAGAATTTAGAAAGATATGAGGAGCAGCTATGGAATTGAATGCAATGAAAGAACGGGAAGCAATCTGTGATGTCTGCCATAAAATGTGGCAGCGTGGGATCGTGGCAGCAAATGATGGAAATGTTTCCGTAAAATTAGAGGATGGTACATTCTTGTGTACTCCATCCGGTGTCAGCAAAGCAGCCATGACACCGGAGATCCTGGTGCATCTTGCTGCGGACGGAAGTGTGATCTCTGCGGCAGAAGGCTACAAACCTTCTTCCGAAATGAAGATGCATTTCCGGTGTTATGCAGAACGTGAGGATGTAAAGGCAGTGGTACATGCGCATCCGCCGATCGCAACAAGCTATGCGTCTATGGGGCGTGCACTGGACGGGTATCAGGTCATGGAATTTATCGTAAATCTCGGTGCAGTTCCAATTGCTCCGTATGCACAGCCATCCACAGATGAAGTGCCGGATTCCATCGCACCGTTTCTTCAGGATCATGATGCCATTTTACTGGCACATCACGGAGCACTGACGGTGGGAGATAGTCTGACCAGAGCTTACTTCAGGATGGAATCGCTGGAGATGTTTGCAAAAACTTCGCTGTATATCCAGCTGCTGGGGGGTGCACCGGACATGCCGCAGGATAAGATTGATGCGCTGATCGATCTGCGTAACAATGGATACAAGATTCCGGGCAGACATCCGGGATATGTCAAATATAATGAACCGGAAGGTGACAACCAGTAATGAACAGCAGACAGTTGGAATATTTTCTAGCCGTTGCCCATGAACTGAATTTTACAAAAGCAGCGGAATCCATGTATGTTTCCCAGACGGCGGTTACCCAGCAGATCAAGGCATTGGAAGAGCAGCTTGGAGTCAGCCTGTTTGAGCGGACAAAGAAAAAAGTTGTACTGACTCCGGCAGGAAAAGTATTTCTGCAGGAGGCATCTTCAATACTGAACCGAATTGATACGGCGGTGGAGCGTACCAGAGAAGCATCCAGCGGAGTGATCGGATCACTGGAGATCGGATTTTCCGTTGGCATCGGCAATACGGGACTGGCGGAAAAAATTCAGGCGTTTAATGAGAAATATCCGAATATTGCCATGAAGTTTACGAGTCAGAGTCCCTCTATGCTGTTAAAAATGTTGAAAAACGGAGATCTGGATCTGGTGTTGATGCCGATGTTTGAAGAGCGGTATTATCAGAATGTGGAAGTGCGCAGACTTAGCACGGAACGGATGTCAGCCGTATTTCCACGGACACATGTCCTGGCACAGAAGCCGTATGTGACGAGAGCAGATCTCAAGGATGAAAACCTGATCCTTGCCTGCACACCGGAAAGTGAGATCGGCGAGGATAAGCGGATCATTGAAACATTCTGGAAACGTGGGTATCATCCGAATGTGGTGGCAAAGATCGAGGATGTGGAGACGATTCTTCTGATGCTGTCAGCAAATATGGGTGTGACGATTCTGCCTTCCTATCTGTCGATTCCATTGCAGTCAAGAGGGCGGCTTGTGTCAGTGCCATTTGGCGGACCGGAGGATACCATTGATATTATTGCAGCATGGATGCCGCAGACAGAGAATCCGTCCCTGGAAAAAATTCTGCCGTTTCTGGAGGAAAATCAATAGAAGAGAAAAAGTCAAAGAGAGAGGAACTGGGTGCGGGCAAAATGGAAAACGGATTGGAAGATTATTTTATTATCAAAGATCAGAAAAAAATGCGCTTTGGGTATACCACAGGCAGCTGTGCGGCAGCAGCGGCAAAGGCAGCGGCCAGCATGCTGTTTGAGCGGAAAGAACTTCCGGTTGTAGAACTGCTGCCACCCAAAGGAATCCGTCTCTGGCTGGAAGTGCTGGACATTAGCCGGAAAAAGGATTGTGTATCCTGTGCGATCAAAAAGGACGGCGGCGATGATCCGGATGTGACCAGCGGATTGCTGGTATATGCAGCCGTGCGGTTGTGCGGCCGGGGAGAGGCCAGGGCACTGCAGCAGGTATTTTTACATACAAAACAGATGCAGGGAGATTGCCGGCAGACAGAATTGCTGCAGCAGGAAAAACCGGAAACTGCAGTGGTGGGAATTACTGCAGGAGAAGGGGTTGGAAAAATCACACTGCCGGGTCTGGAACAGCCGGTGGGAGCCCCTGCCATTAATAAAGTGCCCCGGCGTATGATCACGGAAGCCGTGCAGGAAATCTGTGAAAAACATGGTTATTGTGGCGGAATCGAAGTGTGTATCCGGGTACCGGAAGGGGGGCAGACAGCACAGAAAACCTTTAATCCGAGACTCGGCATACAGGGCGGTATCTCAATCCTCGGAACCAGCGGCATCGTGGAACCTATGAGTGAAAAAGCACTGATCTCCAGTATTGAAGTGGAGATGAAGCAGAAAGCTTCCGGCGGAAAACAATATCTGCTGGTGGCACCGGGCAATTACGGACTGCAGTATCTGTCCGGCCATTTTCCCTTTGCGGCTGATGAAGCGGTAAAATGCAGTAATTATGTAGGACAGACCATTGATTTTGCTGTAAATATGGGACTGAAAGGCATTTTATTCGTGGCGCATATCGGAAAATTTATCAAAGTAGCCGGTGGCATCATGAACACCCATTCCAGAGATGCAGATGCAAGGATGGAGATTCTTGCAGCAAATGCCCTGCGGGCAGGAGCGGATGCCCGGACAGCGAAGCAGATACTGGATGCAGTTACAACGGATGAAGGACTTGCTGTTTTAAAACAGACCCCATACTGGACGGATACCATGCAGCTTGTGGCACAGCAGGTGGAATATTATCTGAACCACCGGGCACAGGGGCAGCTGATCATCGGTGCCGTGCTGTATTCCAATGCGATGGGTGAGCTTGGGCGGACAACGCAGGCTGAGCGATTATTGGAAAATCTGATAAAGGAACGACAAACGCAGCTATAATACAGAAAAGATAAGAGATAAAAATCAGGAGGAGGATCATAAAGATGGTTTATTTTGTAGGAGCAGGAAGCGGTGCACCGGATCTGATCACCGTCAGAGGAAAAAATCTGCTGGAGCAGGCAGATGTGATTATTTATGCGGGATCTTTGGTTAATCCGGAGCTGCTGTCCTATAAAAAAGAAGGATGCGAAGTGTATAACAGTGCGACGATGACACTGGAGGAAGTGCTGGAAGTGATGGAGCAGGCTCATGCAGAGCAGAAAATGATTGTTCGTCTGCATACAGGTGATCCATGTATTTATGGCGCGATCCGTGAACAGATGGATCGACTGGATGAGAAGAACATTCCATATGAGAGCTGCCCGGGTGTCAGTGCATTTTGCGGAGCTGCAGCAGCCCTGAATCTGGAATATACGCTTCCGAATGTGTCACAGAGTGTGGTCATTACCCGTATGGAAGGACGGACACCGGTGCCGGAGCGGGAACGTATTGCTTCTTTTGCAGCGCATCATGCAACGATGGTTGTGTTCCTCAGTACCGGCTTACTGGAGGAACTTTCAAAGGAACTGATTGCCGGAGGGTACACAGCGGATACACCGGCAGCCATTGTATATAAGGCGACCTGGCCGGAGGAAGAAAAATATATCTGTACCGTCGGAACGCTGGCACAGACAGCACAGGAACACAATATCACAAAGACAGCCCTGATGATCATCGGTGATGCAGTGACACATACGAATTATGACAGATCCGAGCTGTATCATCCGGAATTTACCACAGAATTCAGAAAAGCGAAACAGTGATGGACAGAGTCAGGATCGTATCCTTTACGGAAAATGGATATCAGCTTTTCTGCCGGATGCGGAAGGTGATCGGTGACCGCGCGGTAGTGACAGGATACAGTGGCAGATCGCAGGTGGCAGAGACACATCCGGATATCTATCCGGTGACAGAGGGACTGCAGGCCTGGTGTGAGACAGTATTTGAACAGTCGGAGGTGCTGATCTTTATCGGAGCATGCGGGATAGCCGTGCGAACCATAGCACCCTTTCTGGACAGCAAATATACAGATCCGGCGGTGCTTGTGGCAGATGAACAGGGCGGACATGTGATCTCGCTTTTGTCGGGACATCTGGGAGGCGCGAATGCCTGGACACAGTTTCTGGCAGAGGGATTGCAGGCAGATCCGGTGATCACCACAGCGTCTGATGTCAACGGGCGTCTTGCAGTGGATGTATGGGCTGTCAGACATGGACTTCAGATCACGGACCGGACGCTGGCAAAATATGCAGCGGCTGTGTTTGTGACCGGAGAGCCGCTTCCTTTTTATGCAGAGCCCGGATATGTGGATATTGCTGCGTTGCCGGAGGAATTTCACAGGTTTGAGGCAAAAGAAGCATTTTGTAATGCGGCAGAGCGAAGAAAACAGGAGCAGATCGCAGGTATTGTGGTGTCTGTGCACAGTGGGTGGCAGACCAATGTACTCCGGCTGGTTCCGCAGCGGGTAGTTCTCGGCATCGGCTGCCGCAGGGACAAGGATCCGGCAGAACTTGCGCAGCAGGTGGACCGGGTATTGGCACAGTATCAGATTGCACCGGAGAGTATCTGCAAAATTGCATCGATTGATCTGAAGATGCATGAGAGGGCAATCTGTCAGCTGGCAGAAACATGGAAAGTTCCGTTTGTGACATTTTCTGCGGAAACACTTTTACAGATGCCCGGAGCGTATGCGTTGTCTGATTTTGTAAAACAGACAACCGGTGTCGGAAATGTCTGTGAACGTGCGGCAGTGGCTGCGCTGGAAGAACAGGAAAGAAAGAATCCGAAATGGATTTGCAGAAAGCAGGCAGGAAACGGTGTGACAGTTGCATTGTTGGAGAGATAAGGAATACAAAAAGATATGGAGGAATACAGAGCGTGAAAAAAATATATGTAGTTGGAATTGGACCGGGGGAATATGAACAGATGACGATCCGTGCGGTAAAAGCACTGGAATCCTGTGATGTCATTATCGGATATACCGTTTATGTAGATCTGGTACGGGAGCATTTTGCAGGAAAAGAGTTCCTGACGACACCGATGAAACAGGAAGTAGAGCGTTGCCGTATGGCTTTTGAAAAGGCAGAAGAAGGAAAGACAACGGCTATGATCTGCAGCGGAGATGCCGGAGTCTATGGTATGAGCGGGCTGATGCTTGAAATCGGACAGGAGTATCCTGATGTGGAAGTGGAGTGTATACCGGGAGTGACCGCAGCTATCGGCGGAGCGGCAGTTCTTGGAGCACCGCTGATCCATGATTTTGCACTGATCAGCCTGAGTGATCTGCTGACACCTTGGGAGAAAATTGAAAAACGTCTGCTGGCAGCGGCAGCAGCGGATTTTGTAATCTGCCTGTATAATCCTTCCAGTAAAAAGCGTCATGATTATCTGCAGAAAGCCTGTGATCTGATTTTACAGTACCAGCCGGAGACGCTGGTGTGCGCAACGGTCAGCCAGATTGGCAGAGACGGGGAAGAGAAGCATATTTATACTTTAAAAGAATTGCGTGATCTGCAGGTAGATATGTTTACTACAGTATTTATCGGAAATTCCCAGACCAGGGAGATCAACGGCTGTATGGTGACTCCGCGGGGATACCGGGTATGAAAAAAGCGATGAGCTATCTGGTGTTTGCCGGAACCAGTGAGGGGCGGCAGCTGGCAGAGTTTTTTCAGAAAAATCAGATTCCGGCATTGTTTTGTGTGGCGACGGCATATGGCGAAGAACTGCTGGAGCAGACAGATGAGATCAGGGTCCACAGCGGCAGGATGGATGAAATGCAGATGGAGGCCTGTATCCTGGAACTGATGAAAACGGGGCTGCATGCGGTGATCGATGCGACACATCCCCATGCAGTGGATGTGACGGAAAATCTGAAGCGAGCCTGTGAAACGGCCGGGGCACGCTATATCCGGCTTTTGCGTAAACCGCTGGACTTGTCAGCATATGACAATATCGTAACCGTAAAATCCTGTCAGGAAGCGGCGGATTGGCTGGAGGCACAACAGGGAAATATCTTTCTGACCACAGGGTTGAAGGAACTGCCGGAGATTGCGGCACAGATCACAGATAAGAAGCGTCTGTATGCAAGAGTGCTTCCGCAGGCGGAGGCATTTGCAGTGGCAGAGGGCATCGGATTGCAGAAAAAACAGCTGATCTGCATGCAGGGACCATTTTCCAGGGAATTGAATGCGGCGATGTTGCGTGAGACAAAAGCAAATTTTCTGGTGACGAAGGAATCCGGGGCAGCCGGCGGGTTTGCAGATAAAGTGCAGGCAGCCGGAGATGTGAAAGCCACCTGCGTGGTGATCATCCGTCCAATGCAGGAAAGCGGATATTCGCTGGAGGAAGTGGAAACTATGATTTTGCAGGAATATCACAAAAAACAGAAAGAACCAGATCAGCGGGAAAGAATACAGTGCGTATCCGTGGAACAGGGAAGGACGATCGGAATGAAACAGGAGATCACATTGCTTGGCATCGGAATGGGTGCACCGGAAAGTATGACAATGGAAGGATTTTGTGCCTGCCGGGAAGCAGACTGTATCATTGGTGCAAAGCGTATGCTGGAAGCCGTGAAAAACAGCCTGGCGCACTGGTCTGTGTCGAGAAATTGTCCGGAACTCCAAAAGGAAAATAGAACAGAAATCGCCGGTATGACAGCAAACGGTGCTTGTGATGGAAAAACGATGGTTTCCATGTATGAGAGCACGCAGATCGCGGACTATATCCGGAACCATCCGACATACAACCGTATTGTGATCGCACTGTCCGGAGATGTGGGATTTTACAGCGGAGCAAAGAAATTGAAGGAAGCATTGGCAGATTATCCGCTGCGCTTTATCTGCGGAATTTCCAGCGGTGTTTATTTTGCTTCAAAGTTGCAGACTTCCTGGGATGATATGCTGCTGACCAGTATGCACGGGCGCAGTCTGAATCTTTTAGATGCACTGAAGAAAAGCGGTAAGGTATTTACCCTTGCTTCAGATGCAAAGAGTATCCGGGAACTTGCAGATTTTTTACTGGAGTATGGATGGACAGATCTTATTATGTCAGTAGGGACGAATCTGAGTTATCCGGAGGAATCCATTATGACCGGTGTTCCGGCAGATTTTTCCGCATATTCTGTGGAGGGTGTCAGCGTGGTGCTTTTACAGCAGAGAAATCACACGGAGCCGGTAGTTACTCACGGGATTCCGGATGCAGCGTTTATCCGGGCAAAAGTACCAATGACAAAGGAGGAAGTGCGCAGCATTTCTCTGTCGAAACTGCAGCTTCAGGCTGATTCTGTTGTGTATGATGTGGGAGCCGGAACAGGATCAATCTCCATCGAGGCTGCCTGCATGGCAGACCGTGGAATTGTATATGCCATCGAACAGAAGGAAGAGGCTGTGGCACTGATCCGGGAAAACAGCAGGAAGTTCGGGGTATCCAATCTGCAGGTCATTCACGGAAAAGCACCGGATGCCTTTGTGGATCTTGAGACACCAACCCATGCATTTTTAGGCGGAACCGGTGGAAACATGCGGGAGATCATTGGCTGGCTGCGGGAACGAAATCCGCAGATCCGGATTGTGATCAACTGTATCGCACTGGAAACACTGGCGGAAATCACTGCTTTGCTGCAGGAGTGGGAGATTTGTGATGTGGATATTGCTTCCGTGAATATCGGAAAGGCAAAACAATTGGGATCTTATCATCTGATGATGGGACAGAATCCTGTATATGTGATTTCTTTTGGCGGAAAAATGTGATTCTGAGAAGAATATGTCAGCTTTCGCTGACCAGAATCACGCACCAAGTCTCACGTGCGTTCGACTTGAAAATTTATGTTAGGAAAAACAGGA
>JABLTO010070945.1_pt1 | contig 16413 bp, 21 predicted proteins | sample 7160091 | NCBI WGS metagenome assembly JABLTO01 (sample SAMN14651225, study PRJNA627086) | human gut metagenome | isolation source: feces | host: Homo sapiens
ATTTTAACCCTTCTTCATCCGTTATAGGATAAGTACTTCCTAAGTTAATTTCATCTTTTTGATCAGTCATTTCTAAATTAAAACAGCCGGATGTTCCTTTATTAGCTTTATCACTTATAAATGTAAAACGCCAATAAGCATAAGATAAACCTATGCTTGCTAATATAATAAATAATCCAAAAATAATTAAACTTAATTTACTTTTTCTTTGCATAATCCAAAATCCTAACTACTTTTATTATTAACAATTTTTTAAAAATAATTACTAAATTAGTAGGCTCACTATAACTACTAATACGTATTTAAGCTTTCATAGAGTATCTAACTCTATGAAAAATTGACTGCAAATCCAGTGCTTACCTAGTGTTTAAAAAATTTTGACTATAAATTTGACCATAATAAAATTAGATTTAATTGACTACAAAAACCTTGACAAGCTTTTATAAACACAGAGATTGCGAACAAATTTTCTGACCAAAATATTGACTAAAAAGATTAAAAATATCCCCTTTTAAATGCCCAAAATATGTGGTATAGTTTATATGTAAATTAAAAATAAGACCTTAAAATTTGCTTTCATAGAGTTAGATACTCTATGAAAAGTATTGTTTTAAGGCTTTATTTTTCCCTGATTTTTTAAATTTATACTTAATTATCTATAATACTTTTATAACCAGTATCACTTATAATAATATGGTCTAAGAAAGGAATATTTATTTTACTAGCTATTTCTTTTATTTCTTTTGTAACTCTTAGATCTTCTTTACTAGGATTTAGGTTACCTGATGGATGGTTATGAACTAAAATAAGACTGGATGCTGAAAAAGTAACAGCATACTTAAATACTTCTCTGGGATGAATTAAACAATTATTTACAGTACCAATAAATAGTTCTTTATAGTTAATTAACTTTTTAGAATTATCTAAGTAAATACCAATTACTTTTTCTTGTTTAAGACCAATAAACAGATATTTAAAACAGTCATAAACACTTTTAGAACTTATTAACTTTATTTTATCTTGATGATAGTTTAAAACTCTTTTACCTAGTTCAATAGAGGCTAAAATACTTAGAGCACTTACCTCTCCTATTCCTTTTATTTGCATTAAATCTTTGATATCAATATTAAGAAAATTATTTAAATTACCTACTCTTTGCAATACTTCGATAGATAAATTTTTAACATTTTTATCTTTAGTACCACATCTAATAATAAGACTTAATAATTCTTCATCGCTTAAATTACTTATTCCCTTACTTTTTGCTCTATATCTAGGTTTTAATTCTTCTTGCATTTCTTTAATTTTATAATTCATATTAATACTCTTTTCTATATATAATGTTCCTCTATATATATTTATTACCGAGTAAGTCCTATTTTCCTTTTAAAAATTTATTAATTATTAAAAAAGCTTAGCATCCTAACTAAGTTTCATTAATTTTATCAGTTAGCTTTTCTAAAATATTTATATATTCTTCATAATATTCAATATTACCGAGTCTTTTTTTACTATACATTATTTGATTGCAAGTAATAAATTCTGTATCTTTTATAATGATGCAAGGATGCTTGGATACTATCATATCTTTATAGGCATAAAGCATAATAAACATGATTAAACTTTAAAGACTCGCAAATTTGGCTAACTAGGACTCCATAAAATTGTTACAAAGATTCATTTTTATGGCCGTCTTTTAATAAGTATCTAATGTTATTATCAATAACCAAATCTTTTTTACATTCCATTAGTAGTATTATTTGGAGTTTTTAAAGAAGAATCAGTTTTTAATATATTATAAAAAGACTTCATTTAAAGCAATAATTATTTTATATTGACTAAAGTAAATTAAATAAATTACAATTATTTAGTAGGAGTACAAGATGAAAATAGAAGAAGAAATAGATTTAAAAAAACAAAATATAGAAGAATTAAATAAAGAATTGGATAGTCTTTTTACTAAGAGTGCTATTGATATATTAAAAATAAAAGGTTTTAATTTTACAGTATTTGTATCCATTTTAGCATTATTATTAATATCAATTGGAAATACAGAAATTTTTAGTAATGCTTTAATTAACTTAATTTATGTAGTAATGATACCAGGTATGCCCTTGCTTATGTTTGGCAATCCTTTAAAAAATAAAAAAACTTTAAAAGAAAATAAGATTAAAATTGCAGAAATTGTTGATGTTAAGGAGCCAGAGTTAAAAAAAGAAATAGCTAAATTACAAGAAACTTTAAATTTTAATGAGACTAATAATGTTAGTGATGTTACTCTTAAAAATAGTAACTTAAGCTTTAGTAATAACTTAATAAATAACATAAGTAATGAAAAGATAAATAAACAGGGTCCAGTTTTAAAACTAGTAAAAGATAAAAAAGAAAAAAGATAGTAAACATTTAGTTATACTATTATTATAAATTACTACTATCTATTTCTTTTAGCATACTACTTAAAATCATATCATAGTTACTAGAATCACAATTATTAAGTAAAAGTTCATAATTATTAATAATATTTTCAGTATTATTAGAGACATTTATAGCTTTTAGGTAATAATTAAGACCAATAGAATCATAATATTTTTTTAAATTATCTATTAGAGTTTGATCTTTTAAAAGGGCTATATAGACTCGATAAAAATTGTTATCTTCTACTACAATGCTATTATTTGTAGTGGCATTTTTAGTAGCATTATCTTTATTTTTATAAACACCTATTTGAAAAGCATAAACTTGACTTTTAATATTACTTACTTCGGTAATAGTTTTAGGAGTAAATTTTTTTAAGAAAAAGAAACCAAAGGTAAAACCAATAAGGATGGCAAGTACAATAGTAAGAATTGTTTTTTTCATAATATCACCATTTTTATTTTATAATATAGTCTTTAAATAATATGTCGAAGTTAAGCTAATATTTAGATGATATTTTAAAATAATTTATTTGACTTTGGTATATTATTATCATAAAATATCTTAACAAAGAAGGTTTTATATTATGAATAACAAACTAACAAAATTAAATGAGAATTTGGCTATTGTAAGTGATGAGGTTGGTACTATGCGAGCAATAGAGGTAGATAATGGTAAAGAATTAGAAAATATTTTAGTAAGAGAAAATATTTTAGAAAATGCTAATTTTAGGTTAGAAAAAACTAATAAAGAATTAGAAAATTATGAGTGTGCTAAAAGAGACGTTTTATATTCTTTTATTACTGCTATTATAAGTTATGTTTTTATTTTGATGATTTCAGGATTAAATTTAAATCTTAAGGAATTTACTTTTCTATTCACGGTAAGTGCCGGAATGGTTTTTATGCCTATAGTTTATTATCGCCTAGGAAATATTTTTACCTTAAGAAAAAGAATTAATTTATTAAAAGAAGAACAGAAAAGATTAGAAGAAGATATTCCCATATTAGAAGAGGAATTAAAAAGATTAAAAGAAAAGGCTAATTTTCAAGAATTAAGCAATATTCAAACTGAGAACTTAAGTACTTGGGAAGATAATAATTTAATTAATTTCAAAGGACTTTATAATAAAATTGTTGATGATGCTAATTATAGTTTGGATGATGATATTTTAATAAAAGACCATGAAGATGCTCATGATTATCAGGAAAGTAAGCCTTTGATTTTAAGTCTATCTAAAAGTAAAAAAAATAAAGATAATAATAGATAAAAATAGGTAATAAAGGAGATTAAAAACATGAATAAAGAATTAATAAAATTAAGTGAAAATTTAGGAGCAGTTACTAACGAATGTGGTGATGTAAAAATAGTAGAAGTAAATCAAAATAGCAATAATTTAGAGAAAATATTATTAAAAGAAAATGAATTAGAAAATATGCAGAGCAAAATATGTTCTTTGCAAAAAAATTTAGAAGTTAAAAATCTTACAAAAATAATGGCAATATTTTTAGGATTAATTTTTTGCCTTATTTCTCTACCCTTTTCAATTTATTTAGTTTTAGATGGAACAAACGAGCTTTTCTTTGCATTATTAAAGACAACTCCATTTATTTTTGAGGGAATCATTCCTATAACGTTAGTTGGTAATCCAGTTACTTTTTCTAAAAAATTAAGAGAATTAAAGAGTGAGATTGCCAATTTAGAAGAAGAATTAAATAATAAGCAAAAGGAATTAAAAGATTTAAAAAAAGTAAGTGAATTTAAAAAAGCAGACAAATCCAATGATATTACTAAGCCTAAAACAAATGAAGCTGAAAATACAGAAAACTATTCTTTAAATAATAATGATTTTAATAAAGAAAATGTTAAAGTTTTAAGATTAGTACCTAAAAATAACAGTAGACGAAAATAGAAAGACTAAAAATATGAATAATGATTTAAATGATAACAATATTGAAAACAAATTAAATGATTCTAAAGAATTACTTATTTCTTTAAAAGATGAGTTAAAATCTCAAAAGAAAGATCAAATATTAAAAGCAATTTACACTGTAGTCTTTATTACCAGTATGCTTTTTACTCTATCTTTAGTTTTTAAATTTTTTGTTGGACAATTAAATGGGTTGGGAAACATAGAGCTTGTTGTTTATAGCTTTAATACTATTATAATGTTATTAGCTAAAAATAGTATTGATACTAGTAATATACCTGAATTAAAAAAGCAAATATCTAATTTAGAAAATACTATTGTTCCTGATTTAGAAAGCAAACTTCAAGAAGCAAGAAGCAAAACCAAAAGTCTTGAAACAAGCACTCAAGAAGTTATGGAATCAAAAAGAACGGAAGTTACAATGAACAATGACTATTCTTTAAATGATAATTATAAAGAATCAAAAGGTAAAGCTAGGAGTTTAAGATTAGTTCCTAAAAATGATGATAAAAGATGTTAGTAATAGTAAATAGCAAAAAAGAAGTTTTTATAAACAAAAAGTGATTAATAAAAAAGATAAAAAAATTTATGGATGATAACAAAGAACTATTAAATAAATTATTAGAAACTTATCTTTTAATATAACTTTAGTTTTACCATTAATTTTAGCTTATATGTCTTTAAATAAAAACATTTATAATTATAAAGAAATTTTCTTAGATGATAATATTTATCAAAGAATAATTAGTGATACAAAAGCTACTTATTTGAAAGTAACTATGGTACCAATAGAAGAATTTTTAAAACTAGTAAGTCATACTTTATCCTTAAATTCAACTAAAACAAAACCTAGAAATTGCTAGTAATTTAAGCTTTTTCTAGGTTCTTTTTTAACTAAAACGTAATAATGTTTTTAATTTTTTGATAACTTTCTTTTCAATTCTAGATATATAAGACTGACTAATAGATAATTTATCAGCTACTTCTTTTTGTGTATATTCCTTGGTATTATAAAGACCATAACGCATAATCATTATTTCTTTATCACGAGCTTCTAAGTTTTTTAATTCTTTTTCTAAAAGAACTTTTTCCTCCTTACTTTCGTATTCATCGGCTACTAAATCAGAGTCTGTACCCATGACATCTTCTAAATGTAATTCGTTGCCTTCGCTATCATAATTTAGAGCATCTTCTAAACTTATTTCTGTTTTACGACGTTTATTTTTTCTTATATACATTAGTATTTCATTAGCAATACATCTGGAAGCATAAGTAGCTAATTTAATATTTTTATCTATTTTATAAGTATTAATTCCTTTAATCAAACCAATCGAACCAATTGATACCAAGTCTTCTAAAGGATAACCAGTAGATTCATACTTTTTAGCTAAAAACACTACTAATCGAAGATTATGTTCAATTAAAACATTACGTGCTTCGATATCACCAGATTTAGCTTTTACTAAATAAGATAATTCCTCTTCTCTATTTAAAGGTGGTGGTAATTTATCATCACTGCCAATAAAAAAGACTTCACTATATTTTCTTTTTAATAATTCAATAATTTTTTTAAACATTTAATTCCTCCAATATTTCTAAATTTAGAATACAATCACTACTATTGATCATGACTTTACTATCCATAAGACCAATTAAAAAGTTAGTATATTCCTTCCCTTCTATAACTAATTTTTCTGGTTTTATACATTCTACTAAACCTTTATTATTTAAAGAATGATATGGAACATAGATGGGAGTTCTAATTCTAATTACTCCTTGTAGTAGTTTTTTATTAACTAAAACAACCCATTTTTTAGTAACTGGGTCTCGAAGTTTATTACCAGTATCTACAAAACCAGTTAAAGATAATTTTCTTTTATTAGGAAAATAAATAGTTAAAGGGTAAGTTTTATTAATTGTTGTTTTCATATTTAAATTTTGTTTTATATATAAATAAAGAATTAAAGGAACTAAAAGAAGAATAAAAAAGTAAGATAAGTTATTTAATTTTAAATAATAAATGAATCCTCCTAAGATAATACTTACCATATAAAAATATAAGACATTTGTAACAGTATAAAAGATATCTTTATATTTAAATGTTAAAATATTTAAAATAAGACTTATTTCTAATTTTAAAAGAATAAGTAAATACTTATTAGATAAAAGAAATCCTAATAAACTTAGTTCTCCTAGTAAAGATACAAATAATATTCTTTTAAGAGAAATGTTTCTTTTTAAGGTAGTATTAACAGTTAGAAGGATTAAAGAGTCAAAAAAGTAATTAAGTAAGATAACTAAATCAATATAGATAGTCATAAAAAGTCACCTATAACTACTATATATGGTGACTTCTAAATAATTTGTCGTTTTGTGTTTTTTTATCTTTGAAATATTATTTTATATATTTTTTCAATAAGATATTAAGTCTTATTATTTGTGCATTCTTAATTTTCGGTCGGACGATATGGATTAGCCATAGTACCATCACCAAATAAAAGTGCCTCTAATTTTAAATTAATAACAAATCTCGCACATTCTCTACCAACGACTGAAGCCGGTTTAAATGTATCAACTAAGGCTCGAAAAGGAGAAGCTACGGCAGGTCCAGCACTACCATAAGCAGACATTGTATAAAAAGGTAATCGAACTCTTAAATACGGTGCTTCAGTATAATTTGAACCTCTCCATCCCCCTGCTAAAACCAATTCATCAGCAGTTATTAAACCAATTGGATATGTCAAAGCTCCATTGCCATGGTTTGTATCGCTTACAGTAAAAGCATCATTTTGTTGAGGACAAGTAAGAAGCATATTATCATTATAGTTTCCAGTATCCCATGGTCCGAAAGCCCAGCGGTAATAAGTAGGACTAGTTGAATAGCCATGATTATAGCCAATTTCTGAATTAACAGGATCATATCCGCCGAAATCATCCTCGGATAAAATGATATCACTTATAGAGCGATCATTGCAAAAGACGTTATCGGCTATATAAGAAGAATATTTGCTTAAATTTCTAGTATACCAATCATCGGCAACTTTTTTTGCGCTAGAATCATTTAAATTAGCATGGGTTTCAGCATAAGAAGAAGCTCCTGTTTTACCATACATATAGCCAACATTAGCATTATCATCACCATATAAAGTTATTCCAAAGTAAAGAGCATCACTTTTAGGATTGCCAAACTCCTTATCAATACTATTATCATCATTAGTATGTGCAGAAGTCCCATCATATATTACTCTAACAGTACCATCACCATTAATACGTATTATGCGCCAATAAAAGCCTGCAAATTTAACATAATTATTAGTAACATTTCCACGATAATAATAACTAGTCCCATAAGCATCCGGAGCACTACATAAAAGAGCATTAGTATTCTCAGCAGCCGTAACTTTAACTGAGCCATCTTCATTTATTGCAGGACATTTTCCTGTAACATCAAGTTGGGATATTATTTTATTAATCGGATTCGTGCGAAAATACACATTACATTTAGTTCTTTTAGTTAAATTAGTTAATACTATTCCCCAAGAATCAGTATCCCAAGAAGCAGAAGCATCATTATCACAAACTATTTTTTCCACTACATAACCATCATTTTTACCAGGCATACTCTTAGAATATTCTCCATCTATATAAGCTCCAATAATAGCATCACCAGAGGCAAAATCACCTACGGTAGTTCTTACTACTTCTTTCTCTTTAAAGACAATAAACTTAGAATAAGTAAAGTATATTCCTATTAATAATATTAAAAGACAAGGTATTCCTATATATAAGTATCTATTATACTTGTTAAATTTTAATTTCTTTAAGTATTTATCTTTATTAAATTTCTTCATCATAAATAAATCCATTTCTAGTCATAATATCCATATTTCCTAATTATGTATTCTTAGAGTATCTAACTCTATGAAAGCTAACTTTCAGATATTATTTTTACCTTATACTTAAATGATATCATATATATATGGTATTTTAAAGGACATATTTAAAGATAAATTATCTTTTTGTAGTCAAAATTTTAGTCAATTAGTATACTCTCAAGCCTAGGTGAATACTGGCTTTGAACAGGTTTATTATAGTCAAGAGATTAATTTTATTCTAGTCAAAATCATGGTTAAATAAGCTAGAAGCCAAGTATTCACCCATATACTATTAATAAAGGATGTATCTTAGTCCTTAGGACTTAAAAACACTGTAACTAGAAATGCACATATTACTGCCCCACAAATACCAGCTGAGGTTGTTGTTAAAAGATTAGTAAACATTCCTAAAATGCCTTTAGTATGAAAGCCTTCTAAGCAGGCTTGATAAAGTAAGTTACCAAAACTGGTTATAGGAATGGATGCTCCTACACTTACTTTTTCAACAAACCAAGGATAAATATTAAAGAAGGAAAGAACGGCTCCTAAACTTACAAAAAGGGATGTAATATGTCCAGGAGTTAAATTAGTATTATCTAGTATAATTTCTCCAATTAAACATATGATACCTACAAACAAAAATGAATATAAATAAATCATAAAACCTCCAAGGAAAGTGCATGACTGATAGCAGGAATTTCTTCGTGTTGATTAACTAAAGTTGGCGAATGAAGAGCTCCCGTTGCAAGTAAAAGAATTTTTTTATATTTTTTACTTTGAATAATTTTATTAAATACTACTAAAGGTAAAGTAACCGGACCAGAAGAACCTGAATTAGCAAAATGTTCTTCTTTAAATAACATGGAACCTGCATCTTGATAATTTGTTAAATTAATATTATTGTGTTTTAATACTTCTAAAAATAATTTGGAACCAGTTCTGCCTAAATCACCAGTTAAGATTAAATCATAAAAGTTAGACTCAATTTTTAAATTCTTTAGGTGCTCCATTAAAGTTTGGGCAGCAGCTGGAGCCATAACTGCTCCCATATTATTAACATCAGTAATACCATAGTTTACTGACTTACCAATAGTAGCACTGGTAATTTTAATTTTACCTTCATGAGATAAAACAACTCCAACACTGCCTGTAGCGGTCATAGTACTTTTTTTTAACCTTGGAGCTCCATATTCAATTGGATACCTAAATTGTCTTTCGGCTACTTCGGTATGGCTACTAGTTAAACAAATACCATTTTTTATTTTTTTACTTTCTAAAAAATTACTCATGATAATTAAAGCTTCATTAAAACTGGCACAAGCAGAATAAACTCCTAAAAAAGGAATATGATACTTGCTTAAAGTAAAGTTTGTTAATGATAATTGGTTAGATAATTCTCCTCCTATTAATAAATCAACCTTTTTTTGTAAATCATTGCGTTTTATTAAATTATCAATTACAGTACTTTGCATTTTCATTTCAGCTCGTTCAAAGGTTTTTTCGCCAAAGTAATGATCAGAAATAACTTGATTATATTTTTTTATAGGTCCTAGAGTCTCATTGGTACTAGCAATACTATACCAATCTTTAATATAGACATTATTAAACTTAAAACTAGCCATAAAATACCACCTTAACTACCGTAAGTAAGAAGGCACTTATAATACCATATAATATAACAGAACCAGCCAATTTAAATATATTAGCACCCAATCCAGTAATTAATCCATCTTTTTTATATTCTAAAGCGGCTGATGTAACAGAATGAGCAAAACCTGTTATAGGTATTACTAAACCACATCTAGTAAAACTTACCCAATTATCAAAGAATCCTAACCCTGTAAACAAAGAGGCTGAGGCTATAATAATTAAAAGAGTCCAGACATTAGCATCTTTAGTATTAATATTAAATTTCAGTAAGATATTATAAATAAAACAAGCTAAAATACCAATAATACCTCCTACTAAAAAAGCAATAAGAGCATGTTTTAATTTTTCTTCACTTGGGGTATATTTTTTTACTAACTTCGCATATTCTTCTTTATTCATAAAAAGAACCTCCATAGTTATTATGGAGATTTTATTTATTTTTTATACTTCATTGTAAGCAGTTTTTAATTTTTTTAAATTGCGAGAAAGGATACGAGAGATACTAACTTGTGACATATTAAACATTTTAGCTAGTTCATCTTGAGTATAATCATTAAAATAACGTAAAAGGATAATTTCTTTATCAGGACTTTCTAAAGTATTTATCATTGTTTGTAAATCTATTTTAGTATCAATATTTAAAGGTTTGGAAGCAATTTTATTATAAAGACTAGTATCAGAATCTCTTAATTCATCTAAGCTTAAGGTTGTATCTAGACTATTAAGAGCAATATTTACTAAAGCATCATCTAAATTTAGATATTTAGCAACTGCATTTAAGGGAGTATCTGTTTTATAGAGTTGGTCTAAGTATTCTTTGGTTTTTAAAATGAGCTTAGCCATTTTTAAAACTTCTCTAGGGAGGACTTATTGATTTTTTCATCCGGGCTAATTCATACATTTCGCCAAAGATATAAGTATAGGCAAAACTAGAAAACTTAGTATTAGAATCTTTCTTATAATGTTTGTAAGCTTTAAATAAACCTATTTGACCAACGTGATAGAGTTCATCTTTATCGACATTATAGAAATTTTGAGCGATTTTTTTAATTAAACCGTCACAACTACTTAATAGTTCATTCATTTCTTCACCCAAATTAAGAATACTATAAATATTTTTTATTTTAAAGGCTTTCGACAAGACTTCTAAAAGTTGTTAAGAATGTGACAAAATTTAATTTTTACTTAAAATTAAAAAGAGACTATCTTCCCTTTGGGGTATAGTCATCTTGATAATCAATTTTTAAACCATTTTCAGTTCTAAAACTTTTTTCAAATATTTCATTAGGTTTAAAGCTGCCTTGTTCTAAAATTTTCTTTTCAATATCAGTTATATCTTTAAGACCTACGTTTATAGCATCCATGAGATTTTGAATCCTAATGGTATCTTCTGATGATAATGGAATATTTATTTTTAATAAACAGAAAGTTTTTTGTAATGAAGCATTTATTTCATCAATTTTATTAGTAAAATAACTTCTTTCTTCAGGATCTAAATCTTTTCTATATAAAAAGTTATATCCACAATAAGGATCTGCTGTAAAGTAAGCATCTTCTTCACTTAGAAGGCAATTATATTTATAAAATAAAATAGGTTCTCTAAAGATTAAATAAGCATTTATAACATCTAAAATACCAACTAAACTAATCTCAATAGCATTTCTAAAGTTAATATTAGGTTCTATCTTAGCACTAGCTAGACAGCTATTTAACTTTTCTAATCTTTCTTTATTATAATCTAGCTTCCAAACGAATTGGCTTTTAATTTGACGCATACTCATATCATTAGAGATGCGATTGTTTTTATCAATACTTGGTAGTCCTAAAACTTTCCAATAATTTTTTGATTCACTAAAATCAAATGGATACATATTATTATCTTCCTTCTTTTTTTAATTTTAATTAATAGTTAATTTTCTGGCTGTACTTTTATATTTTTCTTCTAAAATAGTATTATCGCCATGCCCATCACGGTAATTTTGATATTTAGTTCTTAATAATTCTTTAATATCACCTAGAATGCTAATAAAGTTGGCATTTTCATTAGGAGTGAAATCAACATTATAATCAATTTTATATGTTGTATTTTGATATCGTCTTATTAACCAATCAACATAATTTTGAGATATATAAGCACAAGGACCAATATTTACGTTATTATGACGTCCACTATTGGCATAAGCAATTCTAATGTTCATAAACTCTTCTAAAGCTGCAATAATTTTTTGATTATTTTTTTCTAACTCACTTATATAGTCTTTGGCAGTAACAGGATTTTCTAAAGTTTTATAGGCTTTTATAATATCATTAATATCATTTAGTAAAGCTAAACTTAAATTATCATGTAAGGCTATGGATAACTTATTTATTAATCCCCACTTTAAATTTTCTAAGTTAGTAGTACTACTTAAATTTAAATAATCAAAGTAATCAATTTTTTTTTCATTTAAAATTTTAGCTAATTTTTGATTGGCAGCTAAATATTCTTCTCTAGTCACCTTTTTTTGTCTTTCAGAGTCAATAATAATACCTTCACTTTTCATAAACCCTGCCCCCTTAATTGCATTGTATGATAACATTTTAAATTGTTATTGTCAAGTAGCATTTGCTAAAAAGTTTACAAATGAAAAACATGCAGTTTTTGCATGTTTATCTAAAAATTTATATATTAGTCTTTAATTTCAATGTATTTCTTTTCTGGTAATTTACCTTTATTTTCTACTTTAGGTACTTCTAAAGTTAAAATACCATTTTTAAAGTTAGCAGTAATATTTTCTGGTTTAACATCATCGCCTACATAGAAGCTACGAGAACATTCTCCGTAATATCTTTCTTTTCTAATGTATTTACCACTCTTTTTCTCATTATCTTCATTATTTACTTTAGCATTAATAGTTAAATAACCATCTGTAATATCAATTTTAATATTCTTTTTATCAAAGCCTGGTAAATCAATATCAATTACATAATTATCTTTATCTTCACGGATATCAGTCTTCATCATTTTGCTTTCGCTTTTTCTAAAGAAGGGATCTCCAAAAATATCATCAAATAAGTCAAAATCTCTATTTGGTACTAACATCATATAAATCATTTCCTTTCAATATACCCCTTACTTAGGGTATCCAATAATATAATTTTAATACCTGTAAGTACTCTTTTTTACTTACAATTATGTTATAGCACTTTTTATTAGCACTGTCAAGTAATAAGTGCTAATTATTTTTATTTATTTAAGATAGCATCAACTGGTTGCATCTTATTTATTTTACGACAACATAAAATGCTTAATAACCATGATAATATAATACTTAATGTTAAGGTAACTAATGGGGATAAAATATTTATTTCTAAACCACCAACATATGCTTCATCACTAAAGAATAATTTATTAGAAAGATTACAAGCCGTTTGCCACAAAGGAATACTTAATATAAAAGCAAGACTTGCAATAATAATAGCTTCATAACTAAATATTTTATAAATATCCTTATCTTTAGCACCTAGACTTTTTAAAATACCAATATTTTTCTTAGCATAAGTAATCGTAGTACTAATAAAATTAAAGATTAAAAGACTAGCAAATAAGACAAAAACAAGAGAAATTATATTTAAATATGGACGGATATAATGATAAAAAGTATTTATAGCGGCAATACTGGATCCTAAATCACTAACTAAGGTTGTATAGGTACCTGGTGTATAAATATTTGATGGGTATTTGTATTTTCTAACGATAGTACTTAATTCAGATTTATTATTAAATCCTAAATAAATTTTATCAATTTTTTTCTTATCATGATTAGTATTATTATATAGATTTTTACTAAGATAAGTATTAGTATCAAAACTAATACCTACTATTTTTAACTTGGTATAATCATTATTTGAACCTAAGTCATTATAATTATTTAGAATTACATTTAGAGTATTTTCTTTACTGGTTAAGGTTTCTTTTAGAAAATTAAATAAGGCGGTATTATAATCTAAATCTTTATTATTTTGTTGATAAGTATTAAATAATTTAGAAAGATTTCCTAGGTTTGAATTAGTATTTAAAATATCACTTGCACTTACTACTACTTCATTACTTTCTAAGGGTTTATTAACTAAGTTAAAATTCATATCATAGTAATATATATCTTCGGTATAATAAGTTTTATTTTCAATATGTCCAACATAATTAATAAATGGTCCATCATTTAACATTAAAGTATACTTATCTAACATTTCTAAGGCATTATATAATAGTTCTTTATTATCAATAAAACCTTTTACATAAATGTTATTATCTTCGGTAAAGTTTTCAAAGCCTTTTTCTAAAGCATTAGTAACATTTTTTCCTTCTCTTATATCTTTAAAATCATTATCGCTATTAAATTCATTAATACCTACAATAGTTACAGGATATGTTCCTAATTTAACGGTTAAATTTATTATCTCATCAAAGCTAGTTGGTTTTATTAGTTCATCGTTAGGATTATATATACCATATTTTAAAATATTATAAGCTAAATTTTTATCAATAACTATTTCGGTATCTGTACTGGGAAGTCTTCCTTTAAATAAAGATAGTATATCATCATTTTTTATTTCGATAATATTATCTAGTCCTATGCTTGTATTATCATCGTGGGAATCGAATCTAAATTGTAACTCATTGATACGGTAGCTTGGACTACCTAATTTTACCTCGGCATCATCTGATTTTAGAAAAGTATCAGAGCAATCAACATATCCTGATTGGAAGATACAATTAGACTTTTTAATGGCTGCTTTATTAACATTATGTTTAGTTAAAATTTTCGTTGTAAAACTACTATCATTATAAAATAAAAAAGTAAACATTAGACACACTAAAGTAAGAGTAAAAGCAGTTAAAATGGTAGTTAATATAAACTTACCTGGTCGTATTTTAATATTGTGAAGGGTAAATTTAAAAGCATATTTATTTTGGAAGTTAGAACTTCTTAAAGTGATATTTTTATCATCATCTTTTAAAGCAACAATATTATCATTTATAACTTTACCATCTTGCATAGTAATAAGACCATCACCAAACTCGGCTGCCAAAGTTTTATCATGAGTTACAACAATAATACATTTATCTTGACTAATTTCTTTTAGAAGTTCCATTATTTGTCTGGAAGTGGCACTATCTAGGTTGCCAGTTGGTTCGTCAGCTAATATTATCTTGGGATTTTTAACTAGGGCTCTAGCTATTGCTACTCGTTGTCTTTGTCCACCAGAAAGTTCATTGATATTACGAAATCTTAAATCATATAGACCTACTCTTTTTAAGATTTCATCAATATTGGTATTATTATTTTGATTGCTAAGTTCTAGAGCTAATTTAACATTATCATAAACATTGTATTCTAAAAATAAGTTATAGTCTTGAAAGACGAAGCCTACGCAAGTATTACGATAACTTACTAAGTCTTTTTTAGATAAGCTTTCTAAGTTAATATTTCCAATTTTTATAGAACCACTATCGATCTTATCTAAAGTGCCTAAGACATTAAGAAGGGTTGATTTGCCTGAACCACTTTCACCAGTTATAAAGTATAAACCTTTACTAGGTATTTTAAAACTTATATCATCTAAAGCTGTAGTATCACCAGTCTTTTTAGCTTTATAAGTTTTTTTAACATTTACTAATTCTATCATATATAATCCTTTACTATAGATATAGTATATACTAAAAGTGATACTTTTTAAATAGATTAAATAAAGAAAAAAAGAAGCCAGTATTTAAGCTTCCTAAATTAAATTTTTTAATTATTTTTAAGTATATTTATTAATTCAACGGCATTTAAGTAAATTATGATTTTTAATCGATAGTTTAAAATCCAAAGGTTCTAATTCTATCTAATGTTTTTTGCTTTTTATTAGCATCTAGATGCTTTTCTAAGATAGTAATTGTTTTGATACTACAAGTTATACCACGTTTATAATCAGTTATTATACTACTAATTAAATTATCTCTAGTATCAACTGGGTTTGCTACTTGAGTTAAAAAGTCATTACTAACTAAATTAGAAGCTATTTCTTTAGTAAAAAGAATTTTTTCATAATCAATACGAGGATAAATATTAAAATAACTATTTTCTTCATAAATTAGCATACTAACAATATCGTAAATATACTTTTTATTATCAATAGTAACCTCAATTAGATAATAATCAATATTTGGAAACTTTAGTAAATAAACTATGCCCATATCAGTCAAAAATCTAGCTAGTTCTAAAGATATTTCATGAATATTATTACTAAGAGAAGGATTTAGGAGATAAAATAATATAGGAACATCATAAAAGTCATATGGTTTTATCTTATCTAATAAAGTATCATCATACTTAGTAATCTTACCTTCATTAAAACTTTTTTTAATTTTAATATTAGTTTTCATATCTTCATATAATTTTCTTACTTTGTTTATCATAAATAATCACGTATAATCAATCTTATAGAAATATTAATTAATTTCTTATTGATTGATCCCTTTCTATTTAATTTTTTTATTATACATCATGATGTATA
>JABLTO010074519.1_pt1 | contig 16406 bp, 9 predicted proteins | sample 7160091 | NCBI WGS metagenome assembly JABLTO01 (sample SAMN14651225, study PRJNA627086) | human gut metagenome | isolation source: feces | host: Homo sapiens
CAAGTCACCAAATCAAAAGTTGTTTAACCAAAAGCATTTTAAAACTCCCACTTTAGTGGTATCATTATAGTAATTATTATCAAGGAAGCGAGTACCAGATCATCTTTCAAATGAAAGTAAAGTCAACGGAGGGGCGAGGTATGGTTACAAATTTCGATTATCTAAAAAATGAGTCAAAATTTTCTGCTTTTGCGGATGTTGCGATATCTGCTGAAAGGATTATTCTTATTGATCCGGAAGCTTGTATCCTGAACTGTCGTCGTGCCATGGAATTTGCAGTTAAGTGGATGTATTCAGTAGATGTAGAGCTTGAAATGCCTTATCAGGATAACCTTCAGAGTTTGATGAATGTAGGGGAATACAGACAGATTGTAGGTTCTGATATTTGGAAAAGAATGGATTATATCCGCAGATGTGGAAATAATGTAGCACATAGCAACAGAAAGTTAGGAAAAGATGAGGCGATGCTTTGTCTTGAAAATTTATATATTTTTCTTGATTATGTGGCGTATTGTTATGCAAAGGAATATGAAGAACGTGATTTTAATCCAACATTGATCACGTTGAGAGCTAAAAAAGCAAAGGAATCCAAAGAAGCTGCTGATGCGATAAAAGAAGAATTAGTAAAAGAGCAGGAAAAGACAGCTCAGCAGGGACTTGATCTGCAGAAGTTACTGAAAGAAAATGCTTCATTGAAGGAAGAACTTTCAGCAAGAAGACAGGAGCAGCAGCAGACCTATACACCAAAGCCGCTTGATCTGTCAGAATATGATACAAGAAAGCTCTATATAGATGCTATGCTTACAGATGCCGGATGGACAGAAGGAAAGGACTGGATAAATGAAGTCCCTCTTTCAGGAATGGCAAATAAATCAGGAACAGGTTATGCAGATTATGTTCTTTATGATGATATGCACCGACCGCTGGCAATTATTGAAGCGAAAAGAACGTGTGCAGATGTGGCTGTGGGACGGCAGCAGGCAAAATTATATGCAGATATTATAGAAAAAGAGTGTGGAAGAAGACCGGTTATTTTCCTTACGAATGGATTTGAAACGCATATTATAGACGGACAATATCCTGAAAGAAAATGCTCTTTCATTTATTCAAAAAGAGATCTGGAAAAGTGGTTTAATCTGCTGGCGATGAGGACAAGCCTTAAGAATGTTACGGTGGATAAAAATATCGCAGGACGCTATTATCAGGAGGCGGCAATTAAGGCAGTATGTAGCAGTTTAGATGAAAAGAACCGCAGAAAAGCATTGCTTGTTATGGCAACAGGATCAGGTAAGACAAGAACGGTGATTGCTTTATGTAAGATTCTGTTGGATGCCGGGTGGGTAAAGAATATTTTATTCCTTGCAGACCGTAATTCTCTTGTTACGCAGGCAAAGAGAAGTTTTGTTAATCTGCTTCCCAGTCTTTCCTGCACAAATCTTGTAGAAGAGAAAGATAATTATAATGCACATTGCGTCTTTTCTACGTATCAGACGATGATCAACTGCATTGATGTTGTAAACGATAAAGAGGGGAAGCTTTTTACCTGTGGTCACTTTGATCTTGTGATTTGCGATGAGGCACACCGGTCGATCTATAATAAATATAAGGATATTTTCCATTATTTTGATGCTCCATTGATAGGATTGACAGCAACCCCCAAGTCTGAAATTGACAAGAATACCTATGAGGTGTTTGAATTAGAAGATGGGGTGCCGACTTATGGATATGATCTTGCTCAGGCGGTAAAAGATGAGTATCTTGTAGATTATATTTCGATTGAATCAAAGTTAAAATTTATTGATCAGGGAATTGTCTATGATGAATTGTCGGAAGAAGAAAAAGAAGAATATGAAAGAACCTTTGTGGATGAAGAGGGCAAGATTCCTGAAGTTATTTCTTCCTCTGAATTAAATACCTGGATTTTTAATGAAGATACGATCAGGCAGGCATTAAATATTTTAATGACAGAAGGAATTAAGATTGAGTATGGTCAGAAATTAGGTAAGACAATTATTTTTGCGAAGAATCATAATCATGCAGAAAAGATACTGGAAGTATTTAATAAAGAGTATCCATATCTTCCAGATTATGCACGAGTAATTGATAATCGAATGACCTATGCACAAAGTGCGATTGATGAGTTTGCGGATCCGAAAAAGATGCCACAGATTGCAATTTCAGTTGATATGTTGGATACAGGGATTGATGTACCGGAGATTTTGAATTTGGTCTTTTTCAAAAAAGTCATGAGTAAGGCAAAATTTTGGCAAATGATCGGACGCGGTACAAGACTTTGTCCGGAGCAGTTGGATGGTGAGGATAAACAGAAATTTTACATTTTTGATTTCTGTGGGAATTTTGAATTTTTCCGTTTAAATAAGGGACGGGCATCGGCGAAGATGATCGCTCTTCAAAGTGCAGTTTTTAATTTGAAGTTTGAAATTACATATCAGCTTCAGTCGGCAGAATATCAGACAGATCGCCTGATTGCATACAGAAATGCTCTGGTCATGGAAATGAGCGAAAGAGTACAGAAATTACCAAGAGATAATTTTGCAGTACGGCAGCACCTGAAATACGTTGAAATGTATTCTGATGAGACGAATTATCAGGCTCTTACTTATGGAGATACCGTGACTGTAAAAGAGGAAGTTTCTCCACTGATTCAGCCGGAAGAGGATGAGGCAAATGCAGTCAGATTTGATGCATTGATGTATAGGATAGAGCTTGCATATCTGATGGGAAAAAAGGATATAAAAGCAAGAGGAGATCTGCGAAAGAAAGTAAAAGGAGTAGCAGGTGTGGCTAATATTCCTGAGATCCAGGCACAGACAGATCTGATCCAACAGATTCTTACTACGGATTATGTTGAAGAGGCCGGAGTGGATGAATTTGAAGAAATCAGAGAAAAGTTGCGTAATCTGATGAAATATATCCCAGGACAGAAAAGACGCTATGATACGAATTTTGAAGATGATGTATTGTCAATCGAGTGGAAAGAAGCGGAACTTGAGAATGACGAGCTGAAGAATTATAAGGCAAAAGCAGAGTTTTATATCCGACAGCATCAGGATAATATTGCTATTGCAAAGCTTAAGACGAATCAGCCACTGACTAGTACAGATATAGAGAGTCTGGAAGAAATTTTGTGGAAAGAAGTTGGAACAAGGTCTGATTACGAACAGGAAATAGGGGAAAAGCCATTGGGCGAATTTGTTCGTGAGATTGTCGGACTTGATATGAATGCTGCAAAGGAAGCATTTTCAGCATATCTGACGGATACGAATCTTGATAGCAGACAGATTTATTTTGTGAACCAGATTGTAGAATATATCGTGCATAATGGAATGCTGAAAGATTTTTCAGTTCTTCAGGAAGCACCATTTACTGATCAGGGAAGTGTTGTTGAGATTTTTAAGGATATAACAGTATGGATGGGAATTAAAAGAGTAATAGACAGTATCAATGCAAATGCTGCTGCATAATATGAAGTGGACGGTGTTGATGAAATGAAACTTCTACAAAGGCATAATAAAGAATAAAAGTGTTGTAAATAGAAGGAAAAACAGACGGGATTCGGAACGTAAGTGATATGGTTCTGATCCCGTCTGTTTTGCCAGTAAGTCAACTGTTTTGTTAGTGAGTGAACCAGGTTATTTATGGATCATTCCAAGAAATGTTTCATGGATCTTTGTATCCTGATCCAGTTCCGGATGAAATGCAAATGCCATCTGATTGTGATATTTTACTCCGACGATCCGATCCTGTACGACACTTAAAACTTCCGGTTTTTCTCCGGCTGCATCAGCATGAACGCTTTCCACATAAGGTGCACGGATGAAAGTCATAGAAATTTCACCAATTCCGTTGGCGTTGGCAGTAGTATGGAAACTGCCGAGCTGACGTCCATAGGCATTTCGTCTGACTGTCATGGGAAGAGTCCCGAAGTAGGATTCCTCCTGACCGGCAATATCCGAAGCAAGCAGGATCATTCCTGCACAGGTTGCGAGAACCGGCATACCGGAGCAGATTTTTTCTTTTAAAGGTTCAAACATATCAAGATCATGCAGAAGTTTTCCCTGGACGGTGCTTTCACCACCGGGAAGAATGAGACCGTCGAAGTCTTTTTGCAGATCACCAGCTTTTCTGAGTTCGATGGTATCTGCACCGAGCTTCTGGAGCATATGCTCATGTTCTATGAATGCCCCCTGCAGGGCAAGAACTGCAATCGTCATAGTCTTATTTACCCCTTTCAGCCATAAGAAGTGCGATTTCCTGCTCATTGATACCGACCATGGCTTCTCCGAGATCTGCGGAAAGTTCAGCGATCAGTTTTGCATCAGTATAATTTGTTACAGCCTGAACGATGGCAGCGGCACGTTTTGCCGGATTACCGGACTTGAAGATACCGGAGCCGACGAAGACACCTTCTGCTCCCAACTGCATCATCAGGGCTGCATCTGCAGGAGTTGCGACACCGCCGGCTGCGAAGTTTACGACCGGAAGTTTTCCGTTTTCATGGACATAGAGAACAAGGTCAAATGGAACCTGAAGCTGCTTTGCTGCCTCAAAGAGCTCATCTTCACGCATTCCTTTGATCCGGGCAATTTCACTGTTCATCATTCTCATATGACGGACAGCCTGGACGATATCACCGGTTCCCGGCTCTCCCTTTGTACGGATCATAGAAGCACCTTCATTAATTCTTCTTAAAGCTTCTCCGAGGTCTTTTGCACCGCAGACGAAAGGAACGTCAAAGTCACGCTTGTTGATATGGTATACATCATCAGCAGGGGAAAGAACTTCACTTTCATCGATATAATCAATCTCAATGGCCTGAAGCACCTGTGCTTCTGCGAAATGCCCGATTCTGCATTTTGCCATAACCGGAATGGACACTGCCTCCTGAATTCCACGGATCATTTTCGGGTCACTCATACGGGAAACACCACCTGCTGCACGGATATCTGCCGGAATCCGTTCAAGAGCCATAACTGCACATGCACCTGCTGCTTCTGCAATTTTTGCCTGCTCCGGTGTCGTTACATCCATGATGACACCACCCTTTAACATCTGAGCCAGATTTTTGTTCAGTTCATATCTTTCGTTTGTATTCATTGGTAAATCCTCCCTTTAAGAATCGTATTTTAGAATATAGTGGAAATTCTTTACAATTTCGACAGGTATTAGTATAATTGCATTGTGACTATAGAAAAATATTCAATTTAGATATAATCAAAAAGGTCAGAATGGAGAAAATAGAATAGATGTTGACATATAATTTTGAAAATATAGGGTCAGATTCCCTGTATGAATTTTTGTATAAATGTATCAAAAATGACATAATACAGGGGATAATCTTAAGTGGTGAGAAGCTGCCTTCCAAGCGGGCACTTGCGAAAAATCTGGCTATAAGCGTGATCACGGTAGAGAATGCCTATGGTCAGCTTCTTGCAGAAGGATATATTTATTCCATTCCTAAAAGCGGGTATTATGTGTCGGATCTGAGTGGGATTCCGGTACATCAGACAGAGTATACGTCAGAAACGTATGAGGCGGAAGAGCAGGGGACAGATTCACGGACTGCAAAAGCCGGGGACAAAGTACTTCTGACCGGAGGAGAAAATGCATTTATTGCGGATTTTACGAGCAATCAGACGGAGCATGCTGCATTTCCTTTTTCAATCTGGAATAAGACCATGCGGGCAGTCATGAATGATTATCAGGAGGAAATGATGATCAATCCCCCCTGTGGAGGTGTGATGGAACTGCGGAAAAGTATTTCCAGTTATCTTAAAGAATTTTGTGCCATGTATGTAAGACCGGAACAGATCATTATCGGAGCAGGAACAGAGTATCTGTACAGTATTCTGATCCAGCTTCTTGGGAGAAATGTCTGTTATGGAGTGGAGAATCCGGGCTATCCAAAGATTGCAAAAATCTACCGCAGTATGGGTGTAAAGTATGAGTATATTGATCTGGATGAAGAGGGAACTTCTGCAAAGAAACTGGAAGAAAAAAAAGTAGATATCATGCATATTTCCCCATCTCATCATTTCCCGACCGGAATGGTGATGCCGATCAGCAAGAGGTATGAATTGCTTGGATGGGTTACGAGAAAAAAGGAACGGTATATCATAGAAGATGATTATGACAGTGAGTTAAGACTTGCGGGGAAACCGATTCCGTCTCTGCAGAGTATCGATGTATCAGGCAAGGTGATTTATATTAATACATTTGCGAAGACACTCTGTTCTACTGTCCGAATCAGTTATATGGTACTTCCTGAAGCACTGGCAGAGAAATATTACAGAGAACTTTCATTTTATTCCTGTACTGTGTCTAACTTTGAACAGTATACACTGGCAGCATTTATGAATGCAGGTGCATTTGAGAAGCATATCAACAGGCTGAGAAACTATTATCAGCATAAGCGGGATCTGATCTTAAGTACATTTCTCAGAGAGCCTTTGGGAAAATATATTACGATCAGTGAAGAGGATTCAGGTGTGCATTTCCTGATGCATGTCAATACTTCCATGAGTGAGCAGGAATTTCTTTTAAAGACAAGGGCGAAAGGAATCCGGCTGGCAACGTTGTCTTCTTTTTATAATGCGGAACAGAAAGACAGCAGATATGAAAATACGTATGTTATGAATTATTCCTTTGTGGACTGCGACCGGTTGGAATATGTGGCACAGACGCTTTATAAGATCATTCATCCATAGAAGGAGGAGTTTAGTATGGAGCAGCTTTTTACTGTATGGGGAGAGACGCTGGATAAAGAGCATGTACTTGACGAATATCCAAGACCGCTGATGGTAAGGGACAGTTATCTGAATCTCAATGGCTACTGGGACTATGCATTTACACAGGAATTTGTATGCCCGAAAGAATTTGACGGGAAGATCTTAGTTCCTTTTTCACCGGAGGCAGCATTATCAGGTGTGAACCGTCAGTTAATGCCGGATGAATATCTGTGGTATCACCGGACATTTTCTGTTGACGGGCATAAGACAAAAAGAGCAGATGAATCCTTTTCAGAGGAAGATCCGGAATCCGGGATGGGAGCAGACCTGACAGAGGAAAGACTGCTTCTTCACTTTGGAGCTGTGGATCAGGCGTGCGTTGTATGGGTGAACGGACAGCGGATCGGAAAGCATACAGGTGGGTATCTGCCTTTTGAATTTGAGATCACAGAGGCAGTGCAGGCAGGAGAAAATGATCTGGTTGTGGCTGTGAAAGACCTGAGTGATACATCGTATCATTCCAGGGGAAAGCAGAAGCTGGAAAGAGGCGGCATGTTCTATACGGCTCAAAGTGGGATCTGGCAGACTGTCTGGCTGGAAAGAGTCCCGGAAAAGTATATAAAAGAAGTGGAGACGCTCCCTGAACCGGATGAGGAAAAAGTCCGTATCATAGTCCGGTCTGGTGCAGAATATGCTGTAAAGATTGTGCTGCAAAAGCCAAAGATCCACAAAGAGCTGAAGAAAAATGTACCGGATGATCCAGTGGAGGACATGACCGGGAGCAGAATAGCAGATCCGGTGGAAAGTACAACAGAAACTACCATAGGAACATTTTATGGAAAGACGAATGAATGGCTGGAGATTCCGGTTCAGGATGTGCAAATGTGGACATGTGATACACCGTATCTTTATGATTTTACTGTTGAGATGGAGAAAGACAGGGTAGCAGGTTATTTTGCCATGAGAAAATTCACACTGGAAAAAGATGGACAGGGATTCGTGCGGATCTGCCTGAACCATCAGGTACAGTATCAGAATGGAGTACTGGATCAGGGCTACTGGCCGGATGGACTGTATACCGCACCTTCAGATGAAGCTATGATCTTTGATCTGGAGCAGATGAAGAAATGCGGATTTAATATGGTACGGAAACATTTGAAAATAGAGCCGCAGAGATGGTATTATCATTGCGACAGGCTGGGGCTGGTCGTATGGCAGGATATGGTCAATGGCGGAGGAAAATACAAGCACTGGTTTGTGACGTATGCGGCAACGCTGATGTCCTGGTGGAAGATTCGGATGAGAGATATTTATTCGGGGCTTCTGGCAAGAAAAGAAAAGGAAGGCCGCCTGGAATTTGTGAAAGAAATGAAGGAGACGGTACATCGGTTAAAAGGGCATCCAAGTATTGCCGCCTGGGTCATCTTTAATGAGGGCTGGGGGCAGTTTCAGACAGAAGATATGACCGCTATTCTCAGAAAAGAAGATCCTGACCGGCTGATTGATCAGGCCAGTGGGTGGTTCGATCAGGGGGGAGGAGATTTTTGCAGCCTTCATAATTATTTCTTTAAGCTGAAGATCCACCCGGAAAAGGAGAGGGCATCAGTTCTCTCGGAATTTGGAGGATACAGTTACCGGATCGAAGGACATAGTGCCTGTGGAAAACTTTATGGATATGGGATCTGCAGGGGTAAAAAAGCACTGAACCGTCGATACAGAAAAAGAATGGAACAGGTGAAAAATCTGATAGATGAAGGTTTGTGTGCCAGTGTCTATACACAATGGTCAGATATTGAAGAAGAAGTCAACGGAGTTTATACATACGACCGAAAGATCAGAAAGATTGATTGAAAGAGTGAGAAAAGAATGAGAATCATGCAGGAGAGGACAGACAACAGGAGTCAGTAATAGAAAGGAAAAATGAAAATGATGTTACGCTTTGTAAATGCAAGAAATGATAAAAAGAAACTGAATGAAATTAAAAAATTATATGATGAGGCATTTCCAAAAGAAGAACAGATTCCCTTCTGGATTTTGAGAAAAGCAAGCCGTACATCAACAGCAGATCTGATGCAGGTATATGATGATGATCTTTTAGTAGGATTTATCCATCTGGTTTATTTTGAGGATGTGGTCTATCTGTATTATTTTGCAATCGAGCCGGATGAAAGAGGTCAGGGGTATGGAAGCAAAATCCTGCAGGCATTACGCCGCCGGTTTTCGGCACGCAGGATCATTTTGAATATAGAGGTGGTAGATGAGAACTGTGACAATTATGAAGAACGGAAAAAAAGAAAAGAGTTTTATCTGAAAAATGGATTCCGGGAGGCAGGATACAGTACAAGAGAGTATGGCGTAGAATATGAGATGCTGTATCTGGGAGGAAATGTATCCTATGAAGAATTTCTGGCATTGATCCGGAAATATTTCGGACGGACACTGGCGTTGATGGTGAAGAAAAATTTTAAAAAAGCGTAAGGAAAAAGGCATAGATAAAAGGTGGGCAGAACCCGAGTTTGAGTTCTGTCCACCTTTTTAGCTGCCAGGTATGCGGCAAAAGATCCAATGGACTTTTTCAGCTACTGGAAAGCCGGGATGATGCTAAATCAGATGTGTACTTTCCAGCTTTTCAGTAAATGCATCATTTAATTTTATAACCGGTTTGCGAAGCAGCAGTCCGAGTAAAAGTGAAAAGATCAGGAAGATTCCTAAATACCCCAGTTCTTTGACATAGTTCATACCGTAGAAGCCTGCAACGCATTCACGCATGGCATTCATGCTGTGTGTAAATGGAAGCAGAGGATATACAGCCTGGAAAAATTTCGGAGCACACTGGATCGGGAATGTACCACCACTTCCGGCTACCTGCATGACCATAAGGACAACGGCAACCGCTTTACCAATATCACCAAAGGAGACAGTCAGTGCATAGATCAGATTGACATAAACAAAACTTGTAAACCAGCCCGTTACCAGGAACAGGAAAGGATGTTCGCACTGAATACCAAGGAAATACAGGTCTCCCAGACAGATCAGTCCGCTCTGTAACAGCCCGATACATACAAAGAGGAGCTGACGTCCAAAGTAGAGCTGATGTGGTTTCGCTCCGGAAAGCTTCTTAACTACCGATTCAGAGACATTGACTTTGAGCATGGCTGCCATAACAACAGCCCCCACCCAGATTGCCAGTGTGGAATAAAAAGGAGCCATGGCAGTTCCGTAATTTTCAATGGGATAGATTTTTGTCTCATTCAGGCTTACCGGTGCTGCAAGGAAAGCTCCGATTGTCTGTGGATCTTCGGCAAGAATCTTTTCCAGCATCTGCACACCATCACTGCCATCTGTGGAAAGTGTGGTGGAGACTTTCTGCAATTTTTCAGAAGATTCATTCAACAGACTGACGGTCTGTTCAAGAGCTTCTTTCACAGTGGAAAGATCTGTGGATGCAGATCCGGTGACAGAACGGATTTGTTTTACACTGTTGTCTACCTGCCCTAAGAGGCTCACAAGGGAGGAACTGGTGGAGTCAAGATTCGTGGCGAGACCATCCAGGCTGCTTTTCACATTCTGCTCATAAGAGGTCTTTACCGAGTTGACAGAAGCTGTTCCCCGGGCAAGCAGATCATCCAGTTCTTTCTTTAAAGTGGAAGCATCGGCAGTGGCTGAAGGAAGGGCAGCAGCAATTTCATCCAGTTTATTTTTGATCTGTGTCTGCTGGTCGATCGCCTGTTGGATCTGTACGTTCAGTCCATTGATCGCCTGAACGAGAGCTGTCTGATCCGGGTGTGCATTAGCAATGGCGGTCAGGGAATCTGATAATTCCTGATAACCGGAAATCAGATTCTGCACACGGCCGCTGACTGCCTGAATGGCATTGGAGCAGGATGCAGCGTCAGTTGAATAAGAGTCGAGTGCTTTGTCGATGGCAGCAGATACAGAAGAATAAAAATCAGCATTCTGCTTCAGTGCGGTATTGATATCAGAAGTTGTTCCTGTCAGGGCAGAAGTCAGTGAATCAATTCCATTTTCTGCCTGATTCAGTGCATTGACACTGCTTTTTGTTCCTTTTCCCGATTGCTCAAGAAAAGAGGTAGTCGTATCCAGCATTAATGCTCCGGCATCGGTCATATCAGAAAAGGCTTTCACCGTACCGGAAATATTTCCGAGGTCATCGGAAATCTGTGCCAGAGAAGCAGCGAGATGTTCAGTCAGGGACTCATCTCCGGTTTTGGCGGAAACATCATTTACGAACTGAAGTGCCTCAAGTGTCGTTTTGGAGACTGTGGTAATGAACGTTTCATTGACCTGATGCTGGACAGAGCTGGCACCTTTCTGTGTGACTTTCGGGGCGATGGCATTTTCTTTTTCATTGATGTAGTAGGTGATATCAGGATGTACGACATCTGAAGTAAAAAGACTCATCATATCTTTACTGAAGTCTTCAGGGATGACAATGGCAGCGTAGTACTTACCGGATTGTACCCCTTTTTTCGCATCTTTTGCATCTGTGAAGACCCAGTTCAACTGCTTATTTCCCTGCAGTTCACTGATGACATCGTCTCCAAGGTTCAAATTGACAGGAAGAAGTTCCCCTTTATACCCTTCATCGTTGCTGGCTACGGCAACCTTCAGATTGCCGGTATTTCCATAAGGATCCCAGCTCGCAGCAATATTGAACCATGCGTAGAGTGTCGGGATCACGGTAATTCCCATGATGACGATCATTGCGATGACATTTTTATGGATCCTGAGTAGATCATTTTTAAAAATCTGAATGATATTTTTCATCGGTTAATCCTCCTTTTTGCGGAAAGTCTCCAGCATTTCATCAAAAGTCATGCCGGCAAGCTGCTGCTGTTCTTCCAGTTTCGAGTGAATAAATTCAACAATGATCAGGAACAATGCGATGGCAATGATCGAAATGATCCAGAGTACAAGGAAGATGATTTTCGATTCCAGGCTGAACATCAGAATCAGGAAGATCAGAGGAATCAACGCAATTGCAAGGAATCCATAGCGTACCATTCTTCTGTAGTTCTTTTCAAAAGCCTGTGCCTTGGCAGCGGTTGTCAGTTTCAGCTCTTCCTGTGAAAGAGAGGCTTTCAGAAGGAGAGCAAGCTGCGTACTGCGGTTGACGGAAATTTCATGAGGTTCGCACATCATAAATTCAGTCTCAGCCAGTTTCTTGTCAAAAAGATGGTTCAGTCCGGCAAGAAGCGGGCGAAGTCCAAGTCCGATCAGTAAAGAGAGTGGAACATAGGCGAGCAGCAGGATCATAAGATCTTTTCGGAAGGTTGTTCCGTAAAATCCTGCGATACATTCTCTCATAGCTCCGACTCCGTAAGTAAATGGAAGGAGTGGATGGAGCTTCTGGAAAAATACAGGTGTCATTTCAACCGGATAAGTACCGGAAGAGCCCGGAATCTGTAAAATAACGAGAATGACGCACAGTGCTTTCCCGATATGTTTAAAAGTAAGCGAAAGTGCGTAGATAATATTCACGTATACAAAGGAACAGATCACACCGGTCAGAATAAACTGAGCCGGATGTACGCACTGGATTCCCGGAAGAAGTACATCTCCAAGGCAGACAATAAAGCCCTGTATCATACCTACTGTGACGAATAGCAGCCAGCGTCCGAAGTAAAGTGAGACAGAACCATAGGAACGCATGGTCTCATCGTGGTCAACTTCCATTTTTAAAATGGCGATCAGGACGATTCCGCCAACCCAGATCGCAAGGTTTGTGTAAAAAGGAGTCATGGATGAACCATAATTTTTTACAGAATAAAAAGTTTCAGTTTCAATCTCCACCGGGGAGGACATAAATTCGGAAATCTTATCAGCATTCATTCCTTCCAGAGAAAGGAGCGTCTGGAAAGTAGCCGAACTGGTAATGGCATTCAGATCCGTCTGCACAGTTCCAAGCCGATCCGAAACGGTGGAAAGGGCATCTTTTGTACCGTTCAGTGCGTTGGCTGTATCGGTCAGACCAGAATCAAGCTGCGTCAGGATTCCCTTAAGCTGCTCGGAAGTTGCCGGAACGCCGTTCAGGATTCCGGTCAGTTCTCCAGTGAGCGAGGAAAATGTATCCAGCGTTGCATTGAGCTGTGGGAGCAGATTTTCGTCCAGTGTTGTTCTGAAAGAATGCAGTCCGTCGATACTCTGCTGCGTGAGCGAGGAAATATCCTGCCGGGTCTGAGAGGTTGTATCCAAAGCATTTTTAATACTTGTATTTGCAGTACTTAAACTGTTGAGCAGAGTCTGGTTTTCCTGATTCTGTGTTTGTAACTTTGCAATAGCAGCAGAAAGCTGTTCACTGACAACTGGTGTGGAGGCAGCAATTTCCTGCATTTTTTCCAGAAGGGATGCATTCAGAGCTGTTACGTTTCCGGCAGAGTCCAGAGCCTGTTGGAGAGACTGGTTGATCTTTCCGGCACTTCCTTCCAAAGAAGTCAGACCCGAAGAGACAGAACTGTTCGCACTGTTCAGAATCTGTTCTCCGTCGGAGATGGATTTGGAAAGTGAGGAGGAGAAATCTCCTGCTGCCTGCCGGCTCATCTTCAGTGCATCCTGTGCATTTTCAAGGGCAGATGTCCCAGAAACAGCTGCATTTCCAAGAGAATCAGAAGCATCTTTTGCATCTGAGATCAGATCATGGGACTGGGAAGTCTTTTCTGTAAACTCAGTTAAAAGTGCTTCGTATTCATTTAAGTTCTTATCTGCTTTTTTCAGAAGCGAGACAATCTCAGAATTAGTAGAATTTACAGTTCCGGACAGATCCGAAATGGATTCTTTTAACACTTCTGATACAGATTCAGCGGCAATAGATGAAAACGTATCGTTGATCTGAGTCTGGATCGTACTTGCTCCGGTATCTGTGATTTTTGGAGCGATGGCATTTACCTTTTCATTAATATAGTAATTCAGTTCCGGTGTTTCAAGAGTACCGGAAAGAACACTGAGAAGGGAATCGCTGAAGTCTTCAGGGATTACAATGGCTGCATAATATTTTCCCGAACGGACTCCGTCAACCGCCTTTTCTTCAGAAGTAAAAACCCAGCCAAGTTGGTCATTTTCTTTCAGATTTTCCATGATCTGGTCACCGGCATTGATTGTGAGGTCATTGGTGGAGGCATCCTGATCATTATTGGCAACGGCAATCTGAATTGCTGAAGTATTTGCATAAGGATCAATATTGGCAGCAATATTGAACCAGGCATAGAGTGAAGGCAGGATCGCAACACCTGCCATGACCAGCATGGCTGCCGGACTGTGAATGAGCCGCCGCAGATCGCGACAAAAGATTCGCATTGCTTTTTTCATAAATAACACTCCTTTTAAAAGAAATATTCTAGTAATAGATACAATGTTGATTTTCTTGCTAAAAAGTATTATATTAATGAAGAAACTAATTTACAACCATCAATGAACAAGTTATCTGTCTTTTAGTAGACAAAATGATGAGAAATGACCAGTATTTATTTGCCTGACAGGGCTGCTCAGAGAAAAAGATAGCAGGAAATGGGAGTAAAGAGGTGTAAATGGTCACATAAAGGGGGAATTATTATGCAGAAAAAGACGGACCGGCGGGTGAGAAAGACGAAAAGTCAGCTCAGAAAAGGTCTGGCACATCTGATGAAGGAAAAAAGTATCGGAGAGATCACGGTGAAAGAACTGGTAGATGAAGTGGATATTAACCGTTCCACTTTTTATCTTCACTATTCGGATATCCCAACACTTTTGAGAGAGATTGAAAATGAGATGATGGATGAGATGAAGCGTGCGATCCATGATCATCCAATCGACCGGGAAAATGATTCTGCATTTTCTTTTATTAAAGATATTTTTCAGGTACTTGACCGTAACCGGGAAATTGGATGTGCTTTGATCGGACCTTATGGAGATATTGGGTTTATCCATAAGATGGAAGATCTTTTGGAAGAAAATTCGAGAGAAGTTTTACTGCAGATGTTTCCGGAAAAATCAGGCGAGATGAATTATTTTTATTCTTATTGCCTGAACGGATGTCTTGGTCTTGTCAAGACATGGCTTGAGGACGGAGAGGATAAAAGTCCGGATTATGCGGCTGATATGACTTACCGGATGGTAGTAAGTTCGGTGAAGGCATTTTATGACAAGAAAGAAGGAAGAGAGGAAAGTTAAGAATGCAAAGAGAAAAATTTGGCTCAAGGCTGGGATTTATCCTGATTTCAGCCGGTTGTGCCATCGGTCTGGGGAATGTCTGGCGGTTCCCGTATATTACCGGAAAATACGGTGGAGCAGCATTTGTATTGATTTATTTGGTATTTCTGGTGCTTTTGGGGCTGCCGATCATGGTCATGGAATTTGCTGTAGGACGTGCAAGTCAGGCAAGCGTGGCGATGTCATTTGACCGGCTGGAGCCACTGGGAACAAAATGGCACTGGTATAAATGGTTTGGCATGGCGGGAAATTATCTCCTGATGATGTTTTATACGACGATCGGAGGATGGATTCTGCTGTATGTATTTAAGATGGCAGGCGGTGAGTTTGAAGGAAAGAATGCAGATGAGATTGCAGGTGTCTTCGGAAATCTGATGGAGAAACCGGGGCTGATGACAATCTGTATGATTGTAGTTGTAGCAGCCTGCTTTGGGATTGTCTGCATGGGATTGCAGAAGGGAGTAGAAAAGATTACCAAGAAAATGATGCTTCTTTTACTGGCACTGATGGTGATCCTGGCAATCCGTTCTGCAACACTTCCGGGTGCGGGAGAAGGAATCAGATTCTATCTGTTGCCTGACTTTAAAAAGGCAGCAGAATCAGGAATGAAAGAAGTTATTTTTGCAGCCATGGGACAGTCTTTCTTTACATTAAGTCTCGGTATTGGTGCGATTGCAATTTTCGGAAGTTATATTGATAAGAAGAGAAGGCTGACAGGAGAGGCGGTCTGCGTGACCATACTGGATACATGCGTGGCACTGATCGCTGGAATGATCATCTTTCCAGCCTGCTTTGCGTTTGGAGTTCAACCGGACAGTGGTCCGAGTCTGGTTTTTATTACACTGCCGAATATTTTTAATTCCATGAGTGGCGGAAGGATCTGGGGAACCTTATTTTTCCTGTGCATGCTTTTCGCAGCAGCATCTACGATCATTGCAGTTTTTGAAAATATCATTGCATTTGCAATGGATCTGACCAACTGCTCAAGAGCAAAGGCGGTCGTGGTAAATCTGATTGCGATCGTGATCCTTTCGCTGCCATGCGTTCTGGGCTTTAATGTACTGAGCGGATTCCAGCCACTTGGAGCAGGAAGTAATGTACTGGATCTGGAAGATTTTATTGTAAGTAATAATCTGCTCCCACTTGGCAGTCTGGTTTACCTTTTATTCTGTACGAGCCGCTATGGCTGGGGATGGAAGAAGTTCTGTGAAGAGGCAAATGCAGGAGAAGGAATCAAATTTCCGAAGTGGACAAGAATTTATGTATCTTATATTCTGCCACTGATTGTACTTTTTATCTTCGTGCAGGGATACTGGAGTAAGTTTGTGGGATGATGTGAGTGAAATTTGTAGTTGTCGGGGTGAAAATATCTCGGCAGTAGAAAGTATCTGATGAAAAAACGTTCATATCCGCCCTTGTTGTTGCATCGCAGTGCAGGACCCGCTTTACCTC
>JABLTO010094080.1_pt1 | contig 16405 bp, 12 predicted proteins | sample 7160091 | NCBI WGS metagenome assembly JABLTO01 (sample SAMN14651225, study PRJNA627086) | human gut metagenome | isolation source: feces | host: Homo sapiens
AAATGAAAATAATAGAAAAAAATATTTTTAATAGAAAAATTTTGACAATAGCTATTATATTTACTATAGTATTAGTAATTGAAGTAAGTTATATAAAAGGATTGAAAATATAATGAATACAAAACCAAAAGTAATTGTAATATGTGGCCCAACAGCATCAGGAAAAACAAGCCTATCTGTTGAACTTGCAAAAAAATGTAATGGAGAAATAATATCTGCAGATTCAATGCAAATATATAAAGATATGAATATAGGAACAGCAAAAGTAACTCAAGAAGAAATGCAAGGAATAAAACATTATATGATAGATATAGTTTATCCAACAGAAAGATATAGTGTTGCAGAATTTAAAGTACAAGCAGAAAAAGCAATAGAAGAAATATTAAAAAAAGGAAAAACGCCAATAATTGCTGGAGGAACAGGTTTATACGTTAATAGTTTAATTTATAATATACAATATAATGATATAAAAATTGATGAAGAATACAGAAAATATTTAGAAGAGCGAGTAGAAAAAGAAGGCTTACAAAGTTTATATGAAGAGGCTAAGAATATAGATTTTGAAGCAATGAAAAGCATAAGCAAAAATGATAAAAAAAGAATACTAAGAGTACTAGAAATGTATCATCAAACAGGAAAAACAAAAACAGAGCTTGAAAAAGAATCTAGAAAAGAAGAAGTGAAATACGATTACAAAGTATATGTAATAAATTGGGAAAGAGAAGAATTATACGAAAGAATAAACAAAAGAGTAGATATAATGATAAAGCAAGGCTTAATAAAAGAAGTAGAAAAAATACTAAAAAAATATGATAAATTCCCAACAGCAATGCAAGGACTAGGTTATAAAGAAGTAGTAGAATATTTAGATAAAAAAATAACCAAAGAAGAAATGATAGAAAAAATAAAAATGGAAACAAGAAGATATGCCAAAAGACAAATAACATGGTTTAAAAAAATAGAAAATGTAAAATGGATACAAGGAAATGAAGCAATATCTAATAACATAAATTTGATTTTAAAATAATTGCATTATAAAAATTAATGTTAAACACTGTAGGGGCGGACGTCTCTGTCCGCCCGTAAAAGCATTAATACAAAATAAATTAAAAATTGGAGGTAATAGATTGAAAAATAACAAAAAAATAAAAATGCTATTGTTAAAAATAATAATTATTCTAATAGCCATACTAATAATTGCATATATAATTTTTGAAGTTGGAAACCTTCTATTACAGCCAACAGATATTGTTACTGTTGAAAATGGAAAAATATCATCAGAAACATCAACAGAAGGGTACATAATAAGAGAAGAAACTGTATTAAAAGGTGAAAATTACAAAAATGGTATGTCTCAAATAAAAGCAGAAGGAGAGAAAATATCTGTAAATGAAAATGCTTTTAGATATTATACAAAAGACGAAGAAAGTTTAAACAATAAAATAAAAGAACTCGATAATAAAATTGCAGAGGCTCAAAGTGAAGAAAATAATATTTTTTCTAGTGATGTAAAAGTAATTGAAAATGAAATAGAAAACAAAATAAATCAAATGAACAATGTCAGAGATGCACAAAAACTGCAAGAGTACAAAGGCGAAATTGAAGAATTAATAAAAAAGAAAACAAAAATTATTGGTGAATTAAGTCCAACGGGTTCGTATATGAAAAATCTAATTCAAAAAAGAAGTGAATATGAAAAGCAATTAAATTCTGGAAGTGAATACATGAAAGCTCAAAATAGTGGAGTAGTTTCATATAAAGTAGATGGATTAGAAGAAAAATTAAATGTAAATTCTTTAGATAATATAACAGAAGAATTTTTAAATAAATTGAATTTAAAAACTGGACAAATAATACCTAGCGGTAATGAGAGCGGAAAAATTGTTAATAATTATTACTGCTACATTGCAACAGTAATAAAAAACAATGATACACAAAAATTAGAAGAGGGAAAATATGTAAAAATAAGGCTTACAAATGGTGATGAAATTTCTGCAAAAGTGGAAAAATTAAAACCAGATAATGATAAATATATAGCAATATTAAAAATTACAAAAGATGTAGAAGAGTTAATTGAATATAGAAAAATAAATTTCGACATAATATATTGGAGCTACAGTGGATTAAAAGTTCCAAACACATCATTAATAGAAGAAAATGGATTAAAATATGTAGTAAGAGTGCGAGCAGGATATAAAGATAAAATCCTAGTAAAAGTTAATAAAAGTAACGAAACTTACAGTATCATAGAAGATTATTCAACAGACGAATTAAAAGAATTAGGATGGACATCAAATGAAATTGTAAATAATAAGAGTATAGGAATATATGACGAAATAATGGTAAATCCAAAATAAATATTACAAAAATATTACAAAAACATTAAAAAAAAATTACAAATATAAAAACTATTGACAAAAAACAAAAAAAGTAGGATACTATGTGCATACGTTAAGAAGAAAATTATTAGGAGGTTGTTCAAATGGCAGGAGCTATAATGAATAAATTATGGGAAACATTAGGAATGGGAAATGATAGAGAAGAAGACGAAGACTTCGAAAACGAAATAGATTATGATTACGATGAATATGAAGAAGATGAAGAAAACGAGGGAAGAGGAATCTTCGGAAACTTAGGTAGAAAAAATAGAGAAAAAATAGTTGCTATGCCACAAACACAATCAATAAAAATGGTTATATCACAACCAACAACATTTGAACAATCAGAAGAAATATGTGAATCATTAAAACAAAAAAAATCTGTCATAGTAAACTTAGAATATGTAAACAAAGATGTTGCTAGAAGAATTGTAGATTTTATAAGTGGTGGTGTATTTGCACTTAATGGACATATTCAAAAAGTATCTAATTCAATATTCTTAGTTGCACCAATGAACTATGAAATAACAAATGAAATGGCTAGAGAAGAAATAAAAAATAAACTTTCAGTATCATGGTTAAAAAACAATGGATAATGGAATAATATAATATGTAACATTTAAGGAGGAAATATAATGCTAACACCATTAGATATAGAAAATAAAAAATTCTCAAAACAAATGATGAATGGATACAGTATAGACGAAGTAGATGATTTCCTAGATGAACTAACAATAGATTATGAAAAAATGTATAAAGAATTACAAGAAACAAAATCTAAAGTAGAGGAATTAAACAAAAACTTAGAACACTACAAAAATATAGAAGAGACTTTACAAAGTACATTAATAATGGCACAATCAACTGCAGAAGAAGTAAAAAAAGTTGCAAGACAACAAGCAGACCAAATAATAGCAGACGCAAAAGGAACTGCACAAAAAAATGTAGATGATTTAGAATTAGAAATAGTATCAAAGAAAAAAGAATTAGAAGATACTAAAAAACAATTTGATATATATAAAGCAAAAATGGAAGCCTTATTAATATCACAATTAGAATTATTAAAAGATGTAAAAGAAGATTAAAAGAATGCAAGAAATTGCATTCTTTTTTTGTAATATTCTATTGAAAAATAACGAATTTTAATATATTATATACAAGAAAATAAGAAAAAGGAAGAAGTATTGAATGTATTTAAAAAGATTAGAATTACAAGGGTTTAAATCGTTTGCAGATAAAACAGTATTAGAATTAATGCCAGGACTAACAACAGTTATTGGACCAAATGGGTCAGGGAAAAGTAACATTTCAGATGCTATTCGTTGGGTACTAGGAGAGCAAAGCATGAAGTCTTTAAGAGGAACAAAATCTGAAGACATTATATTTGCTGGAACTCAAAACAGAAAATCTTTAGGGTTTGCAGAAGCTTCTTTAGTATTTGATAATAGTGATGAGAAATTACCAATAGAATATAGTGAAGTTACAGTTACAAGAAAAATATATAGAAGTGGTGAATCTGGTTATTACATAAATAAAACACCTTGTAGATTAAAAGATATATTAGAATTATTTATGGACACAGGAATTGGAAAAGACGGTTACTCAATTATAGGACAGGGTAAAATAGATGATATTCTAAGTAATAAATCTGAAGATAGAAGACACATTTTTGAAGAAGCAGCAGGAATAGTAAAATATAGAGCAAGAAAAGAAGAGTCTGAGAAAAAGTTAGAACATACAAAGTTAAACTTACTTAGAGTAGATGACATTGTAACAGAGATAGAAGGAAGTATAGGTCCACTAAAAGAACAATCTGAAAAAGCAAAAAAATATTTAGATTATAGAGAAAATTTAAAAAATATTGAAGTAGGATTATTTTTACACAATATAGAAGAAAACAAAAATAATTTAAGCAAAATAGAAGAAGATGAAAAAATATTAAAAGAAAACTATGAAGATGAACTTACAAAACAAAATAAATTTCAAATTCAAAAAGACGACTTAAAAAGTGATATAGATAATATTACAAATCAAATAGAAGAAATGCAAAAATTAGGATTTGAAAGCACAAATAAAATAGAAAAAATAAATTCAGATATAAAAGTAAACGAAGAAAGAATTTCTAATAATGAAATAAACTACAAAAGATTTGAAGAAGATATAAACGAAACTAAAAACAAAATAGAAGAGTTAAAAGAAGAACAAAAAACAAAAGAAAATAAGAAAGAAAATCTATATAAGAATAAAGAAAAATTTGAAGCTGAATTAAAACAAAAACAAGAAGAACTAGAAAAAATTTCAGGCAAACTTTCAGAAAAAGAAATTGAAATAGAAGAAAAAAAGAAAAAAGTAGAATCAAATATAGATTTAAAATATGAAAATCAAAATGTAATAAGTACACAAAATGCAACATTTGAAGAAGTAGAAAAAAGAGAAAAAATATTAAAAAATGAAGTACAAACAACAATTTCAGAATTAGATTCTTCTAGAATAACAAAAGGAGAAATAGAAAAAGAATTCTCTGAAATAGAATCTAAAAGAAATAAAGCACAAGAAAAACTAAACAATATAAACGAAAAAAGAGCAGAAAGCACACAAAAAATAAAAGAATATGAAGATGAAATAAATAAAATATCTTATAACATTAGAATGAAAGATTCTAGACTTAAATTCTTGCAAGAAACAGAAAAGGAAAAAGAAGGGTATACAAAAAGTGTTAAAAACTTGCTATTAGACTGTGATAAAAATAAAGAACTATCAAAAGGTGTATGCGGAGTTTTAGCAAATATTGTTTCAACAGAAAAAGAATACGAAACAGCAATAGAAATGTGCTTAGGTGGAAGCCTACAAAACATAGTTACAGAAACAGAATCAGAAGCTAAAAAATTAGTAGAACATTTACGTAAAAATAATATGGGACGTGCATCATTCTTACCAATTACATCTGTAAAAGGAAGAAAAGTTGATAAATACGATTCAAAACATATAAATGGAATTATAGGTGTAGCTTCAGACTTAGTTAAATATGAAAAAAAATATGAAGGAATTATATTAAGTTTACTTGGAAGAACAATAATTGTAGACAATATGGACAATGGAGTTGAACTTGCAAAGAAAAATAGATATAGTTTTAGAATTGTAACTTTAAAAGGAGACGTAATAAATCCATCTGGTTCAATTACAGGTGGTTCTGTAATGCAAAAAACAGTTAATATTTTAGGCCGTAGCAGAGAAATAGAAAGTATACAAAAAGAGATAAATGTACTAAATAAAAAATTAGAAAATATCCAAAAAGAAAAAGAAAATTATTTAAGCGATATAGAAGATGTATTAGAAGAAGCAAGTTCTTTAGAACAAAATATGCAAGAAATAGATATTACATATGCAACAGAAAAGCAAAAAATGGTATCAATAGAAGAAAATGTAGAACGTTTAGAAAATAGACTTGCTAGATTAAAACAAGAGCAAGAATCAATAATAAACAAAAAGCAAGAATTAAATTCAATTAAAGAGGAAGCAAAAGAGCAAATTGAAAAATTATCAAAAGAAAACGAAGAATTAAACAATGTTATAGAAGAATTTGCTAACTTAAATAAAGATAATCAAAAATATATAGATGATTTGAATTTTGATATTACAAACCTTAAAATTTCTGTATCTTCATTTGAAGAAAGTGAAATGTCTATTAAAGAAATGACAGAAAGAATAGGAGAAGATATAAAAAATAACGAAGAAAGTATAAGAAATAAACAAGAACAACTTTCTAATATTAAAAATGATAATGAACAACTTATGAATAACATAAATGAGCTAAAAAATAAAATTACACAGATAAAAGAAGATGTAGAAAATAGCGGTAATAAAGTAGAAAAATTAAAAGAAGAAAGAATAAAATCTAATGAAAAATTAGAAAAAACAGAAAAAGAAATAGAAAGCTTATTTAAAACAATAGAAGGGTTAAAAGAACAATTAGTAAAAATAGATGTAAAGAAAACAAAAACTGCACAAGATATAGAAGACATAATAAATAAAATGTGGGAAGAATATGAACTAACACCAAATTCATGCGAAAACTACGAAAAACCAGTAAATGTTGCTCAAACACAAAAAAGAGTAAAAGAAATAAGAGAAGAAATTAAAAAATTAGGAAGTATAAATGTAGACTCAATAGAAGAATATAGACAGTTAAAAGAAAGATATGACTTTATGTGTGAACAACGTTTAGACTTAGAAGATGCAATAGCCAAATTAAAGAAAATAATAAACGAAATGACACAAGTAATGAAAGAACAATTTAGCGAGAAATTTAAAATCATAAATAAAAACTTTAACGAAGTATTTAAGGAACTATTTGGTGGTGGAAAAGCAGAATTAATACTAACAGATGAACAAAATATTCTAGAATGTGGAATAGAAATACAAGCACAACCAACAGGAAAAAAACTACAAAATATGTCTTTACTATCTGGAGGAGAAAGAGCCTTAACAGCAATAGCTTTATTATTTGCAATACTAAAAATAAATCCATCTCCATTCTGTGTACTAGATGAAATAGAAGCAGCCCTAGACGATGTAAATGTATTTAGATATGCAGATTACCTAAAGAAATTTACAAAAGAAACACAATTCTTAGTAATAACACATAGAAAAGGAACAATGGAAGCAGCAGACACAGTATATGGTGTAACAATGGAAGAAAACGGAATAAGTAAATTATTATCAATGAAATTAAAATAAAAAAGGACACGAAGTTTCGTGTCCTTAAAGTTTCATCCATAAAAATTTAAGCTAAGCAATAATACTTGTAGCATTATATGGTTGAGGAGTTGCAACGGTTGAAAGGTAAAGGTCTATAATTTGAAAATTAATGGGATTTTTAAATATATAGATTTCATTTTTTAAAATACCATCATTATATTTTATAAAGCTGATTGCCTCCTGTAATTGTTCATTTTTTACCTTAAATACCATTGTCTTACCTGATGCATTGTTATGAATGATAATATGTTTGAACATAGTAAGTCCTCCTTAAAAGTGTATTCAACAAAAAAAGTTAACATAAATATTATAACACCATTAAATAAATTAATCAATATTTTACAATAAAAAATTAAACTAAAATATAAAGATTGTAATATTTTTTAAATTTACACATATATATTTAAAAAGCTTGTACAAAGGAGATGGATATATATGTGGTATACAAAAAGTTTAGGTGAAGTTAAGCGAGATTTAAGAACAAATTTTGATTATGGTTTAACAGAAGAAGAGGTAACAAGAAGGCAAGAGATAAGTGGACCTAATAGACTAAAAGAGAAGAAGAAGGAAAGTTTTTTTATAAAATTTATTAAACAGTTTAATGACTTTATGATAATAATTTTAATTATTGCATCAATAATTTCTGCACTAGTTAGTTATTTTGAAGGAAGTGGAGATTATTTTGACTCAATAATAATTATAGCAATTGTAATATTTAATAGTTTAATGGGAGTAATACAAGAGGCAAAAGCAGAAAAATCTATTGAAGCTTTGCAAAAAATGACAGCTCCAACAGCAAAAGTAAGAAGAAGTGGAAAAATACAAGAAATAGATGCAATAGAACTTGTACCAGGAGATATAATAATTTTAGAATCTGGTAATTTTGTACCAGCAGATTGTAGACTTATAAAAAGTTTTAATTTAAAAATAGAAGAAGCCAGCTTAACAGGAGAAAATGTACCTGCAACCAAGGATGCAAATGTAGTTTTAAAAAATGAATGCAACTTAGGAGATATGGTTAATATGGCATTTTCTTCATGTATAGTAACTTCAGGTAATGCAGAAGGTGTTGTAACAGACATTGGAATGAATACAAAAGTTGGAAAAATTGCAAAAATGATAATTGAAGATAAAGCACCAGAAACACCAATACAAAAAAAACTAGCGGGGGTAGGAAAAACCTTGGGGATAGCTTGTTTAGTAATATGTGTTTTTATATTTGTAATAGGGTTATTTAAAAAGATATCTCCATTAGAAATGTTTATGACATCTGTAGGACTTGCAGTTGCAGCAATTCCAGAAGGTTTGCCAGCAATAGTAACAATAATGTTATCTATTGGAGTTACAAAAATGGCAAGAAAAAATGCCATAATAAGAAAGTTGCCAGCTGTTGAAACACTTGGAAGCAGTGGAGTTATATGTTCAGATAAAACAGGAACATTAACACAAAATAAAATGAAGGTTATAGAAATTTCAGATTTCGAAAATACATTAAAAATAGATACAAACAGGGAAAAATCTGAAATTATATTAAAACTTGCATCAATGTGTACAACAGCGAATATTGAAATGGAAGAAAATAAATTACAGGCAGTAGGTGAACCAACAGAAGTTGCAATAGTTAATGCTGCACTAAGTTTAGGAATTAACAAAAACGATATAAATGGAATAGAACCTAAGGTAAATGAATTACCCTTTGATTCAACAAGAAAAATGATGTCTACAATACATAAATTAAAAAACGGAAAATATAGAGTTATTACCAAAGGAGCACCAGATGTACTTTTAAATAAATGCATAAATTACTTAAATGGAGAAGAACTAAATACTTTAAATAGTTTTATAATAAATAAAATATTAGATAATAACAGAAAAATGGCTGAAAAAGCACTTAGAGTAATTGCAGTTGCATATAAAGACATAAATGTAATGCCAAGTAAAATAACAAGTGAAGAATTAGAAATAGACTTAAATTTTGTAGGGTTGGTTGGAATGATAGATCCACCGAGAGAGGGAGTAAAAGAAGCAATTAGAACCTGTAAAAGAGCAGGAATAAAAACAGTTATGATAACAGGAGACCATATAGATACTGCAAAAGCTATAGCAAGAGATTTAGGAATTTTAAGTAAAAGCGATTTAAGTATTACAGGTAAGGAATTAGACAAAATAAGTGATGATAATTTAAAACGTAATATTATGAAATATTCAGTATTTGCAAGAGTTTCTCCAGAACACAAAGTTAGAATTGTAAAGGCATATCAAAGTACAGGGGCAGTTGTAGCAATGACAGGAGATGGGGTAAATGATAGTCCTGCCCTAAAGAATGCAGATATAGGAATTGCAATGGGAAAAAATGGTACAGATGTGGCAAAAAATGCAGCAGACATGATACTTGCAGATGATAATTTTGTAACAATAGTAGAGGCAGTAAAACAAGGAAGAAATATATACGACAATATACGAAAGGCAATACACTTTTTAATTGCAACAAACATAGGGGAGATAGTAACAATATTTGTAGGATTAATTCTAGGAATGAAATCCCCATTGCTTGCAATACAATTATTATGGATTAACTTAGTAACAGACTCACTTCCAGCAATAGCATTAGGCTTAGAAAAACCAGAAAAAGATATAATGAATAGATTTCCAAAAGATGCAAAAAAAGGACTATTCTCAGATGGATTATGGGGAGAGATATTTTCAGAAGGTGTAATGATAGGAATATTAACACTATTAGCATTTAGCATAGGAAATAAATTAGGTGGAATTGTAGTAGGAAGAACAATGGCTTTTGTATCACTCGGAATATTAGAATTAGTGCATAGTTTTAATATAAAAAGCAAAGATTCAATATTTAAAGTAGGTTTATTTGAAAATAAATATCTAATAGGAGCATTTGTGCTCGGAACATTATTACAAATAGGAGTATTGTTTATACCAAGTGTAGCAAATATCTTTAAATTAACAATGTTAAATGGTATGCAATGGTTAATAACAGTAGCAATATCAATATCTCCAATAATAATTGTAGAAGCACAAAAGAAATTAAATAAAGAAAAAGAAACAAAAGAAATATTCAAAGAAAGCAAAGTTATAACAAATGAAATTTAATAAAAATATAGTGAGTACAAAAATTTGTACTTGCTATATTTAAATAATATCAAAAATATTAATCAAAATCTTTTGTAAATCAATAGCTTTTTCTCTATCATATTTTTCTAATAATAGTTCATTATTAGATATAATTCTAATACCAATGCATGGAATATTAAATTTATCACATACAGAATATGTTCCTATACTTTCCATATCTTCACATAAATTATTAAAAGTATTAGAAATCCAAGTAATTCTATCACATTCTCTACTAAACAAATCTCCGCTACCTAGAACACCTGTATATATTTTATTTTTACAATTACTTTCTATAGCTTTCTTAACATTATTTAATAAATTAGAATCAGTATATATAATATTATTAGAATGGTTACTAGGTTCCCAATTAAAAGGATTAGAACCTTCTCCTTTACGAGCGATAGGCATATCGTAAGCATTTATGTTACAACATTTCTTTCCTATAATTATATCTCCAGTATGTACATAATCTTTATGAGCCCCAGCAATTCCCTGGTTTATAACAATATCAGGTTTAAAGTTTAAAATTCCTAGAGTTGTAGCAATAGTAGAATTAATTGTTCCAATTAAAGTTTTAGAAACAACAATATTAGTATTATTTATAGTTCCTTCATAAAACTCATAATCTGAAATTTTTATCTTTTAGAGAATCAATAATAGAATTTACCTCTATATCCATAGCACCTTGTATTAAAATTACCTTGTTATTCAAATTCTCCATAAATTAAAACCTTCTTTCTAGATTATTTAATAAAAATATTACATTTAAAGGATATTCACAATAATATTCCTTATCAAGTAATTCAAATATTTCTAATAAACTTATAACAAAAAAATACATATTTTGCAATAAAAATACAAATAAACATTAAATAAAAGGATATTGTAGAATTTTTATACAAAATATATGACATATTAAAAAATCTAAAAATGTGATATTTTACGACCAAAACACTTCTAAAAATGTGATAAAACACAATTGAAATATTTCTAAAAATGTGATAGAATTTTGTTAGGAGGTAATCAATATGAAAAGATTAAAGAGAAAAATTGATAATTATCTTATAGAATGGAAAAATAGTAATAATAAATTACCATTAATAATAAAAGGAGCAAGACAAATTGGTAAAACAAATGCTATTAGAAATTTTGGAAAAAATAATTATAAAAATTTTATTGAAATAAATTTTGCTCTTCAACCTCAATTTAAAACAATATTTGAAGATGGATTTGAAGTTGATAATATAATAAAAAATATAACATTAAAAATGCCAGAATTAGAGCTGAAAAGTAATGAAACATTAATCTTTTTTGATGAAATGCAAGACTGTATAAGCACAGCAACATCATTAAAAACATTTAGAGAAGATGGAAGATATGATGTTATATGTTCAGGTTCATTAATGGGAATTAATTATAAAGAAATAGAATCAAATAGTGTAGGAAATAAAGAAGATTATATAATGAAATCTTTAGATTTCGAAGAATTTTTATGGGCAAAAGGTTATAAAGAAGAACAAATTAATGATTTATATACACATATGATAGAATTAAAGCCATTAGGTAATATGCAATATAATATTATGATGTCGAATTTTAAAGAATATATGATTGTTGGTGGAATGCCAGCAATAGTTAGTCAATTTGTAGAAAATAAAAATTATAGTGGAATTTTAAAAATGCAACAACAAATTTTATTAGATTATGAAGAAGATATAACCAAATATGCTGGGGGACTAGATAAAACAAAAATACTTAATGCATATAGAAAAATACCTGTATTTTTAGGGAATGAAAATAAAAAGTTTCAAATATCTAAAATAGCAGATGGAGCAAGAAATAGGGAATATGTAGGTGTAGTGGAATGGCTTGAAAATGCCGGAATTGTAAATGTTTGCTATGCAATGGAGCAAGCAAATCTTCCACTAAAAGGAAACTACAATCCAGATAATTATAGATTATATTTTGCAGATACAGGATTATTAATAGGTTCGTTAGATGACGAAGTTCAAGAAGATTTAAGAAATAACGAAAACATGAACACATATAAAGGAGCATTATATGAAAATATAGTATCAGATATGTTGGTAAAAGAAGGTTATAATTTGTATTTTTATAAAAATGACAGTAAAAAAATAGAAATGGATTTTATGGTAAGAGATGCAAATTCTTTAGTACCTATTGAAGTAAAAGCAAATAACAATTCAACAATATCATTAAACAATTTAATAGAAGGCAAAGCATACACAGATATTAAATACGGAATAAAACTATGTAATAAAAATATAGGATTCAACGAAAAATTTTATACATTTCCATATTTTTTAACATTTTTACTAAAAAAATATTTAAAAGAAACATAAAAAGGCAGTTGCAATATAAAAATAATTAATGTAGAATATAAATGTAAAATTGAATTGTAGGGGCACAGAGCACTGTGCCCACATAAATAATAAAATGTAGAGGCGGTCATTGACCGTAATGAACAAAAGAAGGAGATGTATTAAATGATAAAAAACGTTAAAAGCCTTGATACTGTATACACACGCGCACACACACACACAGGTAATTTAATAAACAATGAAAAGAAAATATTTAGAATGGACATTGGTACAAATGCCTCAAATTTTGGTGTGAAAATAAAAAACAAAAACAATATTGCAACATTTGAAAAGATTAAAGCAAACACTGTAGGGGTCGGCGAGGACGCCGACCCCCTACAAATGGCAGAATATAATCTAGGGATAACCCTAATTGCATTAATAATAACAATAATCGTATTACTAATATTAGCCGGTGTAACCTTAAATATGGTAATGGGAGAAAATGGAATAATAAAAAAAGCACAATTGGCAAAAAGTAAAACAGAAGAAGCACAGAATAAAGAGATGGAAGAACTATCAAATTTAGAAAATTATGTAACAGATAGAAATGCTCAAGGAGGAACTTTGTTTGGAATAGAAGGAACTACAGGAGATGGAACAGAAAATAATCCATGGAAAATAACAAATGCAAGTCAAATGGAAGCTTTATCGGCATTAGTAAATGCTGGAAATACATTTGAAGGTAAATATTTTGAAATGGCAAATAGTATAACTTTAAATTACAGTGAAAATTGGATTCCAATAGGAAAAATAGATGGATATGATATTAACAATAGAAAACAAATAGGAAAACTTCATTGCTTTATGGGAAACTTTGATGGAAAAAATAATGAAATAAAGGGATTACATATTGAAGATAATAAGATAGAAGATGCTGGACTATTTGGAGTTGTATATAAAGGAACAATAAAAAATATAAAATTGTCAAGTGAAAATAGCTTAGTAACAGCAAAAATCAGAATAGGTGCTTGTATAGGAGTTTTAATTGATGGAAATGTTAAAAATTGTGAAAATAATATTGGAGTAACTGTTGGTGACGCTAGCGCTGGAGGAATTATTGGTGACATAATAGGGACTCAAAACGTTGTAGAAGATTGTAAAAATAATGCAAGTATAAATGGAAATTATATTGGAGGAATTGTAGGATATTTAGACAATTCTAATGTTGAAATTATTAATTGCAAAAATACAGGAACAATACAAAGTGGAAAATATAATGGAGGAATATTAGGAAGAAATTATAATCCATCTGGAAAAAAAGTATTAATAAAGAATTGTACAACAACAAATGGTGATATAATAGGTGCAAGTTATACACAAACAGGAATTACAATAGAATAAAATAAAAAAACTCAGGGGAAAATTTTCCCCTGAGTTTTTTATATTATGTACCTAATGTTACTTTTATAACTGTACCTTCTTCAACAGAAGAATCTTTTTTTATTTCTTGACTTTTTATTACAGTACCTGAACCTTCGGAAGTTATATTTAATTTTTTTTGTTTTAAGTTTTCCTTTGCTTGTTCCAAGGTCATTCCAACTAAGTTAGGAACTGTTACAGATACTCTTGTTTCATTTTCTTCTGTATATAAACATACAATAGAATTTTTAGATAAAGTAGTTCCAGCACTTGGTGTTTGATCTGTAACTAAAAGCGAATTTTCATCTCCGTTTACAGAATAATTATATTTTAATCCTGCTTGATTTAGTATTTTCTTTGTTTCTGTTAATGTTTTATTACGAATATCTGGAACAGTAACAGATGTATTATTGTTAGATTCTGAAACATTTACTGTAGCATTTGAAATATCTGTAGATGTAAGTCCTATATAAGGTAAGATTTCAGTAAGCATCTGAGAAACAACAGGACCACAAACTTGACCTCCTTGGTGGCTTTTTCCTTGAGGGTCATATAATGCGACCAATAAACATATTTCTGGATTTTCAGTAGGAGAAACTGCAACATAAGAGGCAACATAGCCTGCATCTTCATTTCCAGAAATAGGCTCAGAAGTACCAGTTTTTCCTCCAACAGAATATCCGGCAACTTGTGCATAATGACCAGTTCCATCAGTTACAACAGATTTCATTAAATCTAGCATTCTTTCAGAAGTCTCTTTAGATACAACTTTTCTAACTTCTTTTGTTTCAATATTAGTTGTTGAATTTGAATCTGTATTAATAATTTGCTTAACAATTCTTGGTTGCATTAGTTTTCCGTTATTTGCAATTGCAGAAATCGCACTAACTAATTGAAGAGGGGTAACTGTAATTCTTTGACCAAAAGACATAGTTGCAAGCTCAACACTTCTTACATTATTTAATTTATGAAATATACCAGTAGATTCACTTGGAAGGGCAATACCAGTTTTTTCAAAAAGTCCAAAAGCACTGTAATATTTATATAAGGTTTGAGCACCAATTTTTTTGCCCAATTGCATAAAAGCAGGGTTACAAGAATTTTCTAAGGCTTGTCTTAAAGTTTGTGAACCATGAGGATTTTTTCTCCAACATTTTATTTTTACACCATTAACATCTTCATAACCTAAACATACAAAATTTCCTGCAACATCCTCAGAGGTTATATTTTCTTCTAAGGCAACTGATGAAGTTATTAATTTAAATGTTGAACCAGGCTCATAAGCAGAAGATATATTTCTATTTCTCCACATTTCATTTAATTGAGAGGATTTATCAGTAGAATTTAAAGAATCCCATTTGCTTAAAAGATCTGTAGAAGTAGGAGTAAAAGGTGTATTTAAGTCATAATCAGGATATGAAGCCATAGCAAGAATGTCTCCAGTTTTTGGATTCATTGCAAGAGCCGTACCACCATTTTTACAACTATTATCTATAACGGCTTGTTTTAAATATTTTTCTACGATAGATTGAATATTAACATCTATTGTTAAAACTAAATTACTTCCATTTTCTTCTGGAATATAAGTTTCATTAGCATCTGGAATCTGTTCTTGAATAGCATCTTGAGAAGTTACAACTTTTCCATTAGTACCAGCTAAAACATTATTCCATTTAAGCTCAATTCCTTGAAGACCATTATTATCATTACCGCAAAAACCAATAACATGAGAAGCTAAATTGGAGTATGGATAAGTTCTTTTAGAATCTTCATCAATATTAATTCCAACAGATATTTTATTTTCTTGCATCCAAGACTTTAATTTAGCAACTTTCTCAGTATCAACTTTTTTTGCAATAGTTTCAACATTGTTTTTACTATTTAATTTATCTAAAACTTCATTATAATCTAACTCAAATATTTCAGATAACCCTTTGGCAACTTTTTCTTTTTTTTCTTTTGTTGCTTCATCTGTTGGACCTACAATTTTTTTAGGATTAATCGAAATGGTATCTGCTTGAGAACTAATTGCGAGAACTTTTCCAGTTGAATCGTAAATTGTACCTCTTTTAGCAGAAATAATATCATTTGAAGTTTGTTGATTATATGCACGTTCTTTTAAAGAAGAGCCAGTGATAAATTGTAAATAAAATAATCTAATTAATAATAGTAAAAAAATTAAAACAATAAAAACAATAACAGCTTTAAATCTTTTAGAGGGAATAGTGTTAATATCGAATTTTTTAATACTATTTTTAATATTTGCTTTATTAAAATTTTTCTTGTAACTTTTTTTCTTATTTTTCTTTTTATAATTGTAATTTTTCTTTTTATTCATAAACACCACTTTTTAATATAAAATATTTAAATATTAAAAGATATAAATTG
>JABLTO010224175.1_pt1 | contig 16402 bp, 13 predicted proteins | sample 7160091 | NCBI WGS metagenome assembly JABLTO01 (sample SAMN14651225, study PRJNA627086) | human gut metagenome | isolation source: feces | host: Homo sapiens
GAAAAATAAACTGCAAAGGGGGTGCTGCCGATGGCTGGCTCGATGAAAGAGATCAAGCTTCGCATTAAAAGTGTCGAAAGCACCATGCAAATTACTAAGGCGATGGAGCTGGTTGCTTCCAGCAAGTTGCGCCGCGCCAAAGAGCGGGTAGAACACAGCCGCCCCTATTTTGAGACGCTGTATGCCACCCTGTTTGATATCGCCGCTGCGGATTCTGAGTTCAGCAGCCCGTATCTTGCCAAGCGCGATACCCATCGCCGCCTGTATATCGTAATTGCCGGTGACCGCGGCCTGGCTGGCGGCTACAACGCCAACATCCTCAAAGCGGTGGAGGCTGATGCCGCCGATGCCCCGGAGCCGGAGTATTGCGTGCTGCCCATCGGTAAAAAGGCGGTCGAGTATTTCGAGCGCCACAACACTTCGATCTTAACCACCTCGTTTGCGGTTGCCGGGGATCTCTCTGTCAGCGATTGCTTTGAAATTTCGCGCCTTGTCTGCCAGAAATTCCTGGCAGGGGAGTTTGACGAGATCCGCATCGCCTTTACGCAGTTTGTCTCCATGCTGACCCAGACCGCATCCATTCTGCCGGTGCTGCCTTTTGATGCCCCGCACCCCAAGCCGGGCCAGGAGCATGAAAGCCTGATGCTCTACGAGCCGGACAGTGCCGCCGTATTTGATGCCATCATCCCGGAATATCTGGCTGGTGTCGTCTACGGTGCTTTGTGCGAGAGCGTTGCCAGTGAGCAGGGTGCCCGCCGTACCTCGATGGACGCTGCCACCAAGAACGCCGGTGAGATGATCGAGCATTTGAACCTGTACTATAACCGCGCCCGCCAGGCCGCCATCACCCAGGAGATCACCGAGATCGTGGCCGGTGCCGACGCAGAATCTTAAAAAGCCCACAAAGGAGTGTGTGCTATGCCAGAAAAACACATCGGAAAGGTGGTGCAGATCACCGGCCCGGTCTTGGACATCCGCTTCAAGGACGGCGAATTACCCGCCCTGCTGAACGCGGTGGAGCTTGACAATCACGGGAAAAAGCTGGTCGTCGAAGTGGCGCAGCATATCGGTGATAATGTAGCCCGCTGCATCGCCATGGCCGCCACGGACGGCCTGGTCCGCGGTGCCGACGCCGTCGATACCGGCGGTCCTATCAACGTGCCGGTAGGTGACGCCTGCCTGGGCCGTGTGTTCAACCTGCTGGGCGAGCCTGTCGACGAGCAGCCCGCGCCCGAAAACATTGAGCATTGGCCTATCCACCGCGCCGCCCCCGCTTTTGATGAGCAGGAGTCTTCCACGGAAATTTTGGAGACCGGTATCAAGGTCGTTGACCTGATTTGCCCCTACGCCAAGGGCGGCAAAATCGGCCTGTTCGGCGGTGCCGGTGTCGGCAAAACCGTTCTGATTCAGGAGCTGATTTATAACATTGCTACTGCGCACAACGGTTATTCCGTCTTTACCGGCGTTGGCGAGCGCACCCGTGAGGGCAACGACCTGTACGGCGAAATGCGCGAGAGCGGCGTCTTGAGCAAAACGGCGCTGGTCTACGGCCAGATGAATGAGCCTCCGGGGGCCCGTATGCGTGTGGCCCTGTCCGGCCTGACGATGGCGGAGTATTTCCGCGACGTCAAGCATCAGGACGTGCTGTTGTTTATTGATAACATCTTCCGCTTCACCCAGGCCGGTTCCGAGGTTTCGGCGCTGTTAGGCCGTATGCCCTCCGCCGTCGGCTACCAGCCCACGCTGGCCACCGAAATGGGTGCTTTGCAGGAGCGCATCACATCTACCCGCAAGGGCTCCATCACCTCTGTGCAGGCTGTCTACGTGCCTGCGGACGACCTGACTGACCCGGCCCCTGCCACGACCTTTACCCACCTGGACGCTACTACGGTCCTGAGCCGTGATATTGCATCCCAGGGCATCTATCCCGCCGTTGATCCTCTGGATTCCACCTCGCGCATCCTTTCGCCCGAAGTGGTCGGCCAGGAGCACTACGAGGTCGCCCGCGCCGTGCAGCAGGTGCTGCAGCGCTACAAGGACTTGCAGGACATCATCGCCATCATGGGTATGGACGAACTGTCTGAAGAGGATAAGATCACGGTCAGCCGCGCGCGTAAGGTGCAGCGTTTCCTGTCCCAGTCTTTCCACGTAGCAGAGCAGTTCACCGGTATGCCCGGCCAGTATGTGCCGCTGAAAGAGACCCTGCGTGGCTTTAAGATGATCCTGAACGGCGAGTGCGATTCCATTCCCGAAAGCTGCTTCCTATTTGCTGGCACCATCGACGATGTGCTGGCAAAGGCCAAACAGCAGTAAGGGGGCAGGCAGATGGCTGTTTTCCCGCTCAAGATCCTTACGCCGGACGGCGTTGCCTTTGACGGCAGCGTTTCGGCCGTATCCTGCCGCACGATCAGCGGCCAGATCCAGCTGCTGGCCAAGCACATTGATTACTGCACCGCCCTCGGCATGGGGGAGGCGCATATCACGCTGGAGGATGGCACCATCCGCCGGGCTGCCTGCATGGGCGGTATGATCAGCATGATCGGCGGCGAATGCCGTCTGCTGGCCACCACCTTTGAATGGGCCGATGCCATCGACAAAGCGCGTGCCGAGCGCAGCAAGGCCCGCGCTGAGGCGATTCTGGCCCAGAAAAACGCAGACACCCGCGAATTGGAACTGGCCGAAGCGCGCCTGAAGCGCGCCCTTGTGCGCAGCAGCGTGGCATCCCGGCAGAATTTATCCTGATTATATAAAACACCGCCGCCGGGAAATGACCTGGCGGCGATGTTTTTTGAAAAAGTTTGATTTTTTTGATTTTTTCTCAAAAAAAGTGTTGACATTTCTTGTATAGTCAGCTATAATAAACAAGCTGATTCGAGACAGCCCGGTTCGACCGGGTGTAGCGCAGTTTGGTAGCGCGCTTGAATGGGGTTCAAGAGGCCGTGAGTTCGACTCTCGCCACTCGGACCAAACGAGGGCTGTCAAGATTAGCGATAAAACGTCAGATTCTTATGAATCTGACGTTTTTTGTTTTATTTTTTCTTGGTGCACCATTGGTGCGCGTCAAATCGTTATCTAACATATCATCGGCTCATTTGTCATTTTCTCCAAGAACCACGCCAAATTCTTGTGGATTCACGCTCTTGCACTTGTCAATTGTTTCGTATATAGTGAATATACAAAAACATTTTATTCATTAAAATCACAGCAGGGAGGGTGCAAAATGAGTTCTACCGTAATCCGGATGCGAAGTGAATCCAGAACCGATTTAAAATATGTATCGCAAGCCATCATCAGCAGCTCTGATATGGCAGGGTCCGAACTGGTTTTGGAGCAATTGTCCGACGCAAACGATGCCACGATTCTGCTGCTGGTTTTTGAAAAGTTCTATCTTCGCAATTCCAGCATGACGGCATGCACCATCCAGATTGTAGACGATGGCCAAAAGCAGGCTGCCGTTATCGTAGGCACCGGCGGCGGGGATGGGATTTTCAATATAAGCTGGGGCACTAACAGTAATTTTGCCTGCAAGGCTGCAAATTCCTTAGCAGCCCTTGGCTTTAGCGAAATCTGATACTCATAAATAGCAAAAAAGCCTCGCTGCCGATGTTCCGGCAAGCGGGGCTTTGCTTTATAATGGCCTTATTGCGGCCGCTTGGCGGCCTTGCGGTAGACGGCGACCGAGATGACAGCCGTAATAACTTCGGTGATCCAGAACGCGTGCCATACGCCTGTGGGACCCAACAGGCGGCACAACGCCCAGGCAATGGGCATCATGGCGATGATGTAGCGCACCAGCGAGATCACCAGCGATTCGGTGCCTTTGCCAAGGCCCTCCAGTGCACCGGAACCCGTCACAGTAACGGCCGACACGATAAAGCCCGCGCAGATGATACGCAGCGCCGTTTGACCTTCGGCGATCGTCTCAGGGTTGGAACTGAACACCGTCATCAGCGGCCCCGCAAACACCAAACACAGCACCGTGCCGCCCGCCATGATGGTGCCCGTCATGGCCAGGGTCAGGTTATAAATTTTCTTTACACGGGCATCCTCGCCCGCACCGTAGTTGTAGCCAATGATGGGCCGCATGCCCTGCACAATGCCATTGGCTGGCAGATACAAAAACGTTTGCAGTTTATAATAGATACCCAGCACCACCACATACACCTGGGAATACACCGCCAAGATCGAGTTGAGGAACGACACCAGCAGCGAGGGAAGCGCCAGATTTAAAATTGCCGGGATGCCGATGGCATACAGGTTCAGGTCCATCTTTTTGTCGGGCTTCAGGCAGTCACGCCGCACATGCACACTGATTTGCGTAGTGCTGTAGACGACAAGATAGATGGCCACTGTCAAGATCTGGCCAATACCGGTTGCCAGCGCTGCACCAGCAATGCCCATTTTGGGGAACGGGCCGATGCCGAAAATCAGCATCGGGTCCAAAATGATATTGCAGACCGAGCCTGCCATCAGGCCCGCCATCGTGACCCGCATGCGGCCTACCGCCTGGAAGATCTTTTCAAACGCCAGCGCCGCCATAATGACCGTCGAGAACACAAACGCAATGCGCGCGTAGGTCACCCCCATCTGGATAACCGTTTCATTGCCGGTGAACATCCGCAAAAAGGTCGGCATGACCAGAATGCTGACCACGGTGATGACCACGCCGTGCAACAGCGAAAGCACCAGGCCGTGTGTTGCAGCCATATCGGCCTTTTTATGTTCGCCTGCGCCAAGGTGCAATGCAATCTGCGCATTGATGCCCACGCCAAAGCCGATGGCAATTGCGTTGATCAGGTTCTGTACCGGGTACACCAGCGACAGGGCCGTCATAGCATCCTCGCTGATCTGGGCCACAAACAAGCTGTCCACAATATTGTACATTGCATTGACCAGCATCGAGATGACCATGGGCAGCGCCATACTGGTCAGCAGGGGAAAGATCGGCTTTTCTTTCATAAACGTATCGTTCATAGTTGTGTACCTCCCAGACACAGCAAAAAGCCACACAATGGGCCAGCATTTCAGCCGAACCATTGTGTGGCGAAAAATAGTATTGACTACTGTAAAAATCCACACTTGTTTTAGGTTTTTGCATAATACCACAGTTTTTTTATTTTGTCAAGACAGCCTCCGGCTTTTTAACCTATTGACGCAATAGGTGTTTGTGCTATAATGTTTTGGTATGTACTTTTTGCAGGCAGTGGGCAGAACCCCGTCGCCATGAAATGAGGCAAGCTGAAATCCATGATCTATCTTGATTATTCCGCCAACACGCCGGTAGATCCGGCCGTGCTGGACGTTTACTGCAAAACCGAGCAGACGTATATTGCCAACCCCAACTCGACCCACTGTGCCGGGCAGGCCGCCCGCGCCGAGATGGCCCGTGTGACCGAGTCCATCGCCAGTCTGCTGGGCGTGCAGCCCGCCGAGATCATCTATACTTCGGGCGCAAGCGAGGCCAACAACCTGGCCGTCAAGGGCATTGCCCAAGCGTCCCGGCACATCGGCAAACACATCATCTCCACCCAGTTGGAGCATTCCTCGGTGGGCGCGTCGCTTTCGGTCTTGCAGCAGCAGGGATACGAGATTGACCTGCTGAACGTGAACCGCGACGGCAGAATTAACCTCGACCAGCTGCGGGAACTGCTGCGCGAAGATACGATTTTAGTCGCCATCTGCGCAGTTGACAGCGAGATCGGCACTGTGCAGCCCATCCGAGAGATTGCCGAGATCGTCAAGCAGTACCCGGACTGCCGCCTGCATGTCGATGCCACCCAAGCCGTTGGCAAAACCGACCTCTGGTTTGATGGCGTGGACACCTTGAGCTTTACCGCCCATAAGTTCTACGGGCCCAACGGCATCGGCGCGCTGTACAAGCGCCGGGGTCTCGTGATCGAGCCGCAGATCTCCGGCGGTGCCAGCACCACGATCTACCGCAGCGGCACCCCCACGCTGGGCCTGGCCGCCGCGCTGGAAGCCGCCCTTGCCAAAGCCATGGCCGAGCAGCCCCAGCGCATCGCCCATGTGCAGCGCCTGCACGACCGCCTTGTGGCTGGCCTGCAAACCTTCCCCGAGGTGCGCTTCAACAGTCCGGCAGGCGCTGTGCCGCACATCCTCAACGTCAGCGTCAACGGTGTCAAAGCCACCCGCTTCCAGCAGGCACTGAGCGAGCAGGGCGTCTGCGTCTCGGTCAAGTCGGCCTGCTCGTCGGACGGTATGCCGTCCAAGGCTGTGTTTGCCGTCAGCCGTGACCGCCGCAACGCACTGTCCTCGTGGCGCATCAGTCTGAGCCACCTCACCACCGACGAGGAGATTGACGGGTTTCTCGCCGCATTTGCCGCCTGCTACCGCCAGCTGTTACAAAAGGAGAACTGATCTTGGAACGTCAACTGGAAACTTATCAAAAAATCGAGCGAAGCATCATCAAAAAGTTCCGCAAGCAGCTGTGGACGCCCTTCATCGTTGCCGTCAAGCGGTACGAGCTGATCCAAGCGGGGGATAAGATTGCCGTCTGCATTTCCGGCGGCAAGGATTCCATGCTGATGGCCAAACTGTTGCAGGAGTTGCAGCGCCACAGCGAAGTGCCGTTTGAACTGGTCTATCTGGTGATGGACCCCGGCTACAACGAGATCAACCGCCAGAAGATCGAGAGCAATGCTGCCCTGCTGCATATCCCCATCACAGTATTTGAAACCAACATTTTTGATGTTGCCAATAACAGCGAGAAATCACCCTGCTACCTCTGCGCCCGCATGCGCCGCGGCCATCTGTACAAAAAAGCGCAGGAGCTGGGCTGCAATAAAATTGCGCTGGGTCATCACTTTAACGATGTTATCGAGACCACTGTCATGAGCATGTTCTACGGCTCACAGATGCAGGCCATGCCGCCCAAACTGCACAGCACCAACTTCCCGGGCATGACACTCATCCGCCCGCTGTACTGCATCCGCGAGGATGATATCATCGCCTGGCGGCGCTACAACGACCTGGAATTTATTCAGTGCGCCTGCCGCTTTACCGAGGCCTGCACCATCTGCGACAATGGCGGCGGTGGCTCCAAACGGCAGGAAGTCAAGGTTCTGCTGCGCCGCCTGATGCGCGATAACCCCAACATCGAAAACAGCATCTTCCGTAGCATTCACTCGGTCGCGCTGGATACGATGCCCGGCTACAAATCCGAGGGCATCGAGCATTCTTTTCTCGAGCGTTTCGACCGCCAGGAGGAAGCCCTGCGCGCCGCCGCCCCGGCAGATGCCGAAGTATAACCGCATATAAAACAACCGCCCCATGCCGCTGCAATTGCAGGCCCGGCATGGGGCTGTTTTGTTTTACTTTTGGATTTTCCCGGACGGCGCAGCCCGTATTGCGCGGCATTCTGTCCAGGTAAGAATGGTCGTGGCATCGTATCCTCAACTACTACGGGTTCTTGCACTTATGCGGTTGAACTGCCGTGTAACGGTCGGTACGCACGGTGAAGTGAGAGGTCGGCTCTCTATTTACGAGAGTCCCTACTTGATTACGCTTTTGCTTCCTCGCCGGGGCGCTTGGCCAGGGCGTCAAACTGTTTTACGATGGCGGGGTCGTCCAGCTTGATGACCCTTCCGGAGAGATAATTCAGGGAATTTTCTTCCGGGATGCGGCCAAACGTCAGCCGTTGGGCGCAAAGTGCCTGCGTTTTCAGGCCCGTTCGTTCGTTCATTTTGTGGTTCCCATATTTGATATCGCCCAACACCGGGTGACCCAGGTAGGCAAGGTGAGCGCGGATCTGGTGTGTGCGGCCCGTGATCAGTCCAATGCGGCACAGCGCAAACGGCCCGCTCTGCCGTATGACTGTCACATCGGTGATGATCTGCTTATAGCCCTCGCTCTGGCGGGCGTGGATGCGGACCTTATTGTTTTTCTCGCTGTGTTGCAGCCAGGCGATATGCCGCCCTGCGGGCGGGGCCCCAACCGTGATGGTCAGGTATTCCTTTTTCATCAGGTCATCCCGGATGATGGCATTCAGGTCACGCAGAGCCGTGTAGCTTTTGGCGGCCAGCACCAAGCCTTCGGTGCCACGGTCCAGCCGATTGCAAAGCGCCGGGGCGAATCGCTGCTCGGCGTGGGGATCGTACTCTCCCTTGACTTCCAGGTAGGCGGCAAACGCATCCACCAGGTTGGCATCCCCGGTGCGGTCACTGTGGCACAAAAGGTGCGCCGGTTTGTACAGCACCGCAAAGTTGGCGTCCTCATAAATCACCGTCACCGGCGGCTGACGGCGGGGCGGTTTGGCCTTGGGCTTGGCGCCCTCGGGCGGGAAGAACTCATCGTTAATGTACATATCGATCAAATCGCCCGTTTTCAGGCGGGTATCCGGCTCAGCCCGTTTGCCGTTGACCTTGATACGCTTGTTGCGAAACGCCTTATACATCATGCTGCGGGGCATGTCCTTGGTAACGCCCTCCACAAAGCGGCTCAGGCGGACGTCGTTTTCATTGGCACCGGCGGTAAAACTTTTCATGGAACCCTCACTTATCTATTTGCAAAATCTTTCTTTCAGTATATAATGAAATCATCAAAACGTAAAGTGGAAAAAAGGATGTGACATTATGGCCGACAATCAGGAGCACTCTCTGCACGAGAATCACCGTGCCCGCATGCAGGAGCGTGTGGCGCGTTACGGCATGGAAAGTCTGGCCGAGCATGAAGTGCTGGAATACCTTTTGTACCTGTCCATCCCACGCCAGGATACGAATCCTTTGGCCCACCGCCTGATCGACCACTTTGGCAGTTTCTGCCGCGTGATGGAAGCCACACCGCAGGAGCTGATGCAGGTAAAAGGCATTGGCCCGCGCAGCGCACAGCTGATTTCTGACATTATGGAATTTGGCCGCTATTATGCTGTAAAAAAGCGCAAAAAGCTGGCTACGCTGGACACCACCGCCAACGCAGTCGAGTACGTAAAGCCGCTGTTCCTTGGCTTGCAAAACGAAGTGCTGTATGTTATCTTGATGGACAATGCCTGCCACCCGTTGTTTGATTTAAAAGCCGCCGAAGGTGTGCCGAACCATGTCAGCATCGACACGCGCAAGCTGCTGCGGGATGTGCTGCGCTCCAATGCGACCACTGCGATCCTCGCACACAACCATCCCACCGGCCCAGCGCTGCCCAGCAAAGCCGACCAGATGACCACGCTGCAAATCATGCAGCTGCTGGCCCCGGCGGGTGTCTCGATTTTGGACCACATCATCGTAGCAGGGGACAACGCCTGCTCGATGGCCGACCGCGGCCGTCTGCCGGATCTCAAAGATTATCCCACCTTCCTAAGCGCCGCCAGCCCTCATCCGTAAAGCTTTTTCTCCCTGCCGTTTTCACTTTGCGGCAGGGTATATTTTTCGCCGCGTGGTGCACAAAATACCTACCAAAAGGCTTTACATTATATTTTCGTTGTGATATAATCAATATACAACCAATCGTTGTGTTGAAAGGAAACTTTTATGGATGATGTGTTTCATTTAAAGGCACCATTCCAGCCGACCGGCGACCAGCCACAGGCGATTGACGCTCTTGTGCAGGGCATCAATGAGGGGGACGATGCCCAGACGCTGCTGGGCGTCACCGGTTCCGGCAAAACCTTTACCATGGCCAATATCATTGCCCGGTGCAACCGCCCCACGCTGATCCTGGAACCAAACAAAACACTGGCAAGCCAGATCTGCACCGAGATGCGCAGTTTTTTCCCGGATGACGCCGTGGAATATTTTGTCTCCTATTACGATTACTACCAGCCCGAGGCATACATCCCGTCCACCGACACTTATATTGAAAAAGACAGCGCCATCAATGATGAGATTGACCGCCTGCGCCATTCGGCCACGGCGGCACTTTCAGAGCGCCGCAATGTCATCATCGTTGCCAGCGTTTCCTGCATCTACTCGTTGGGCGATCCTATTGATTACCGCAGCATGGTCATCAGCCTGCGCCCCGGTATGCAGATGGAGCGCGACGTGCTTTGCAGCCGTCTGGTCAAGCTGCAATACGAGCGCAACGACATGAACTTTATCCGCAACAAGTTCCGTGTCAAGGGCGACACCGTAGATATCCACCTTGCCTACAACGATGAATATGCCATCCGGGTAGAATTTTTCGGTGATGAGATCGACCGTATCATCGAGTTTGACCCGCTGACCAGCGAGCACAAAAATGTTGTGCGACACGTCGCCATCTTCCCGGCCAGCCATTATATTGTCGGGCCGGAAAAGATGAAAGAGGGCCTTGCCAAGATTGCGGTCGAGATGGAAGAGCAGGTCAAAAAATTTACCGAAGAGGGCAAGCTGCTCGAGGCGCAGCGCATCCAGCAGCGTACCAACTACGACATGGAAATGTTGCAGGAAGTCGGTATGTGCAAGGGCATTGAGAATTACTCGGCCGTATTGTCCGGGCGCAAACCAGGTTCCACGCCCACCACGCTGCTGGATTATTTCCCGGACGATTTCCTGTTGATGGTGGATGAAAGCCACGTCATGCTGCCGCAGATCCGCGGTATGTTCGGCGGTGACTACAGCCGCAAAAAAACGCTGGTGGAATACGGGTTCCGCCTGCCGTCTGCGTTTGACAACCGCCCGCTGAAATTCGAGGAATTTGAGCAGAAAGTCCACCAGAAAATTTTCGTTTCCGCCACGCCAGGCGATTATGAGCGTGAACATTCCAGCCGCGTGGCTGAGCAGGTCATCCGCCCCACAGGCTTGCTGGATCCCGTTATTATGGTGCGCCCAGTCGAGGGGCAGATCGAAGACCTGCTTGGTGAAATTCGTCTGCGCATCGACCGCGGTGAGCGTGCACTGGTCACGACCCTGACCGTCAAGATGGCCGAGGATTTGACCGATTATCTCGAAGAGCACGGCGTCAAAACCAAATACATGCACCACGAGGTTGACACCTTTGAGCGCATGGAAATCATCAAAGACCTGCGCGTAGGGGCCATCGACGTGATTGTGGGCATCAATCTGCTGCGTGAGGGCTTGGATTTGCCGGAAGTATCGCTGATTGCCATTCTGGACGCCGACAAAGAGGGCTTCTTGCGCAGCGAGACCAGCTTGATCCAGACCATTGGCCGCGCAGCCCGCAACGCCAACGGCGTGGTGCTGATGTACGCCGACGAAGTGACCCCCAGCATGGAGCGCGCCATCATGGAGACCGAGCGCCGCCGTGCCATTCAGGATGCGTACAACCAGGAGCATGGCATCACCCCCAAGACCATCGTCAAGGCCATCGGCGGAGGGCTGGAAATCAGCATGAGCGAGGAAAACAAGCGCATGCGCCAGCATCGTATGAGCCGTGTGGAGCGCCAGCAGACCATCGAACGCCTGACCAAAGAAATGAAAGAAGCCGCGCGCCTGCTACAATTTGAGCTGGCAGCCCAGCTGCGCGACGAGATCGCCCGGCTGGAGCGCGGGGAGGATCCCACCGCAGCCGATACCAGTGAGCGCAAGGCTACCGCCAGAAAGCGCAAGGGAAGAGGGAAATATAAAAGTTGAGCACCGAAGTAAAAGAGCCGAAGCGCCGATCCAAGATCCAGATCGACCTCAACAACCGCATTGTCATCAAGGGTGCGCGGGAGCATAACTTAAAAAATGTCGACCTGACGCTGCCGCGCAATAAGCTGATCGTCATGACCGGGCTTTCCGGCTCCGGCAAATCGAGCCTTGCCTTTGATACGATCTACGCTGACGGCCAGCGCCGTTATATGGAGAGCCTTTCCAGCTATGCCCGGCAGTTTCTGGGACAGATGGAGAAGCCCGATGTGGATGAGATCACCGGCCTTTCGCCCGCCATCTCAATCGACCAGAAAACCACCAGCCACAACCCGCGTTCTACCGTGGGCACCGTGACCGAAATTTACGATTATCTGCGCCTGATGTACGCTCGTATCGGCGTGCCGCACTGCCCGATCTGCGGGCGGGAGATCACTCAGCAGTCTGTTGATGAGATGGTCGACGAGGTGATGAAGCTGCCCGAGCGCACCCGTTTTCAGGTGCTTGCCCCTGTGGTCCGTGCCCGCAAAGGCACACAGGCCAAGGAGCTGGATGCCGCCCGCCGCGCCGGTTTTGTGCGTGTGCGCGTCGACGGCAACATGTACGATCTGAGTGAGGAAATCAGTCTCGAGAAGAACATCAAACACACGGTCGAGATCGTTGTGGACCGTTTGGTCATTAGTGATACCGTGCGTGGCCGCCTGGCGGATTCCATCGAGACTGCGCTGGCCCAGACCAATGGCCTTGTCGTCATCGACGTGATTGGCGGCGAGCCGATGATGTTCAGCCAGAGCTATGCCTGCCCCGAGCACGGTGTCTCGGTCGAAGAGCTGACCCCCCGCATGTTCAGCTTCAACAATCCCTTTGGCGCCTGCGAGAAATGTACGGGCCTTGGCACCTTTATGAAAGTTGACCCCGCCCGCATCATCCCGGACAAGCGCAAATCCATCCGTGAAAGCGCCATCAAGGCCAGCGGCTGGTACTATGCCGAAGGTTCGATTTCCGAGATGACCTACAAGGCATTGGGCAAGCGCTATGGCTTTACGCTGGACACGCCCATCAAAGATTTCAGCAAAGAAGCCCTGCACGCCCTGCTGTACGGCACCGGCGATGAGCGCATCGAGATGCAGCGCGAGAGCATGTTTGGCTCCGGCACCTATTACAACCAGTTTGAGGGCCTTATCCCGAACTTGGAACGCCGCTTCCGCGAGACGAACAGCGAGTGGGTCAAGGAAGAGATTGCCCTTGTTATGTCCAGCGAGGAGTGCCCCGCCTGCCATGGCCGCCGCCTGAAGCCCACCAGCCTGGCCGTCACGGTCGGCGGCATCAACATTGCGGATTTCTGCGACAAGAGCGTTACCGAAGAGCTGAAATTCATTGAGACCGCCGAGGTCAGCGCCAAGGATGAGATGATCGGTGCGCCGATTTTTAAAGAGGTCCGTGAGCGCCTGGGCTTTTTGCAAAGCGTGGGTCTGGGGTATCTGACCCTTTCCCGCGGTGCGGCCTCCCTGTCCGGCGGCGAAAGCCAGCGTATCCGCCTGGCGACCCAGATTGGCAGCGCACTGACCGGTGTGCTGTATGTGCTGGACGAGCCGAGCATCGGCCTGCACCAGCGCGACAACGATAAGCTGATTGCCACCATGAAGCGTCTGCGCGACCTGGGCAACACCCTGATCGTGGTCGAGCATGACGAGGACACGATGCGGCAGGCCGATTATATTGTGGACGTCGGCCCCGGTGCCGGTGTGCACGGCGGCGAGATCGTCGCCACCGGCAGCGTGGCGGATATCTGCAAGGTCAAGCGCAGCATTACCGGCGCATACCTTTCGGGCCGCAAGTATGTCGAAGTACCCGAAATGCGCCGCCCCGGTAATGGCAAGTTTTTGCGGGTCGTCAAGGCACACGAAAACAATTTGCAGGATATTACCGTAGATTTCCCGCTGGGCAAAATGGTCTGCGTAACCGGTGTGTCCGGCTCTGGCAAATCCACGCTGGTAAATGAAATTTTGTACAAAACGCTGGCCGCCGCGCTGAACGGTGCCCGCAGCCGTCCTGGCCAGTGCGAAGCCATTGAGGGCATGGAGTGGGTGGACAAGGTCATTGGCATTGACCAGTCGCCCATCGGGCGCACGCCGCGCTCCAACCCGGCCACCTACACCAGCGTGTTCGGGGATATCCGCGCGCTGTTTGCCAACACGCAGGACGCCAAAATGCGTGGCTACGGCCCCGGGCGGTTCAGCTTCAACGTCAAGGGCGGCCGCTGCGAAGCCTGTGAGGGCGGCGGCATTTTGCAAATCGAGATGCACTTTTTGCCGGACATTTTTGTGCCCTGCGATGTCTGTAAAGGCAAGCGCTACAACCGCGAAACGCTGGAAGTCAAATACAAGGACAAGAGCATTTCCGACGTTCTTGACATGACGGTGGAAGAGGCCTGCGTCTTTTTTGCCAACATCCCCAAAATTGCCCGCAAGCTGCAAACGTTGCAGGAAGTCGGCCTTGGGTATATCCAACTGGGGCAGGCCGCCACCACGCTGTCCGGCGGCGAAGCCCAGCGTGTCAAGCTGGCCAATGAGCTGGCCCGCCGTGATACCGGGCAAACCGTCTATATCCTGGACGAGCCCACCACCGGATTGCATGTAGCTGATGTGCACCGTCTGGTCAAGGTGCTGGACAAGCTGGTGGATGCCGGAAACACGGTCATCATCATCGAGCATAATCTTGACGTCATCAAGCGCGCCGATTATATCATCGACCTTGGCCCCGAGGGCGGCAGCGGCGGCGGTACGATTGTTGCCACCGGTACGCCCGAGGAAGTAGCCGAGAACCCCAACTCTTTCACGGGCCAATACCTCAAGCCCATGCTGGCCCGTGCCAAAGAACTGCAAAAAGCAAGCAAATAAACGCTAAAAACAAACAAAACAGCCTGCCCAAAACACGGCAGGCTGTTTGTTTTTATTCGGTTGGGTTATCCTGTTCGGTCAGCTCGGTTTCCTGGGAGCCGTCCGACATGGTGCTGTTGTTGGCTACCGGGATAAACCGCTTGGCAAACTTGCCTTGACCGCGGCTGCGCACATAAAAGTAGCCGATGATGGAAAACGTCAGCGCACCGATGAAATTGACGAACAAATCTTCCATCGTATCCAGCAGGCCGATATCCAGATATCCGCCCAATCCCAAGGCCGTCTGGGTGCCATCCGCCTGCACGACGATCACATCGGTGATATTGCGCAGCACCACCGGGTGGTTGCCGCCGGTGGGGTCCAGCATGATAGAACCGATGCTTTGCACGACGGTGTCCTTTTGCATGTCCAAAAAGAAAAGCTGGTCCATCGTACACTCAAAAAATTCCCAGATCACACCGACTGTCATCGAAAAGCAGAACGCCACGATTGCCAGATACAGCGGCGACAGATGAAACCGCGCGCTGTTGTGCCGGTTCAGAATATCCAGCAGCGAGAAACCGATTGCCGCGCAAAGGAATCCGTTCAGCGTATGCAGCACCGTGTCCAAGTAGGGGAAGGTAACGTAGTACGCGCCGATCTCACCCATGATCTCTGCCGCATAAATAAACAGCAGGATGATAATTTCCAGCGTGTTGGGTAACGCGATGTCTAGCTTGCGTTCCAACATGCTGGGCACCATAAACAGCAGCAACGTCAGCACGCAGAGGAACACATTTTCAAAATTGCGGTTAAAAATCTGCGCCAGCATCACCAAAATGACCGAGGCACGCAGCAGGATATACACCAGCGTGACCGAGCGTTTGGTGCGCCAGACGTCCTGAAAGGCTTCACGCCTTTGCTGTTTTTTGCTTTCCATTCATTCTCCTTTAGTCCAGAGTAAAATCCTTCGGGTCCAGCTCGGGCAAAACCTGGCGGTGCGGCACGCGCATCAGCGGGTCGTAGCTGAACTTGCGGCAGCAATAGTACGGGGACACCACACCTTTTTGCTTGCACAAGATCATTTTCGGGTCCGCTGCCGGAGCCCCGTGCAGGCAATAGGCGCAGGCGGGAGCAATTTTACTGCCGTAGTATGGTTTTCTAAACATATCCTCACCTTATCGCGCAAAATTATACTTATATTGTATTATAAAAGTTTTTGTATCCTTTGTAAAGTAGTACGCCAAGAAAGACTGCCGCCACCATGGCGGCATCCGGCGGCAGGCGGCACATCGGCACCACACGCGGGGCCAGCGAGGTGAAAGCAGCCTGCTCCTGCGGCAGTACCCAAAGCAGCATCCGTACCAAGAACGGAAAAATAGCAGCGTGCAATAACCGGCTTACCAGCAACGCTCGTATCGGCACCCGCCCTTGCAGCAACAGCCGCAGCTGCCCCCATACCGAGAAGCCCAGCAGGCTCATAGCAAGGCAGATGCCATAAAGCGCCGCCTTGCCGCCCAGGGCTGCAAACGCCGCACACCCGGCTGTGATCTCGCACACAGCGCTGACGCAGGCGGCAGTTTCCGGCAGTGAAGTGCCTGCCAGCAGCACCGATGCGACCACGCGGAAAAAGATCACGCAGCCGCAAAGGTTCAGGCAGTTCGATGCCGCAGCAGAGATGGCACCGGGCATGGAAGCTTCTTTACCTTGTGCAGAACCCGCACGCCGATTTCTGACCGTTTCCGCCTTTGGCAGCAGCGGCAGGCAAAGCCCTGCTGCCAACAGATTGGCCGCCAGTTGCAGCCCGTACAGCAGTGCCCCCAGCGCTGTGCTGCCTAACAGCAGATTGCCAATATAGCCCACCACGAACCCGGGGCCGGAGCAGCACCCCAGCAGCATCAGCAGCGCAGCGTCCCGGCCTGAAATACGGCCAGCCGCCCGCAGCTGTGCCGTCAGGCGGGCACTCACCGCATACCCACCCAGCCAGGCAGCCAGCAGCGCCGCTGC
>JABLTO010147569.1_pt1 | contig 16390 bp, 17 predicted proteins | sample 7160091 | NCBI WGS metagenome assembly JABLTO01 (sample SAMN14651225, study PRJNA627086) | human gut metagenome | isolation source: feces | host: Homo sapiens
CCAATTAAAAACTATACAAAAAATTGAGCATAATCTTGCGTATATGGATTATGCGATGATTTTTTGTCTATAGTTTTATTGGTGATTAGTATAACACCTGCAAGCGGGGGTAGCACATAGAAAAAGGGTGTACAGATCACTCTGTACACCCTATGGATATCAGCGTATAAATTACTTGAAGTAACGGTTGAGGAGACCCTGGAATGCCTTGCCGTGTCTTGCCTCAACATGATATCACATTTTAAAAAACGCATAAATAAAGGAAAAGGCTAATGAAACAATGAAAATATTGTGCAATTTCCCACTAATTTCCCACTAAAAATCTTCCCACAATGATTTGCTTAATTATGTGGGAAAGGGCAGCTTTGTCATATTAATTTTGAAAATCGTAAAAAATAGGGATAACGAAATTCACTTCGTTATCCCTAAAATTATATCTCAAATAGAATTATCTTTTCTTAGGCAACCAAAACCATATTTTATTCTTAGCCACCTTATAATAAGCTCTCTTACCATCAAATAAATAATACTCAATGCTATCCCCAAGTAATATAGCTATAAAACATAATATTATCCAGATAAGACAAAAGAACACATTACACTGTCCCCAAAAGAATGTAAATGGCAATCTACTATAATCCCATACAGGGTTATATCCGTATATCATCACAAGCATAAGTCCAGTGATACCTTCACAAAACGTAGCTATACCAGTTCCTATAGCCAACTGCCATTGAAGCAATATCTCAAATGAAAAAAGATTATTTACAAGCGAAGCTAAAAGTCCAATAGCACCAGCACAAAAAAACATACTGAGTGATGTGTAGCCACGGTATAATAGCTCGATTATAATATAAACAATTCCACAGGCAACAAAAATCGTACTATTTTTGATTATTTGTTTAATCATAACTTATCTCTATCGCATCTACAGCTTCAACAGTTTCACAATTTCTTATCTGAACTTCTATTGACTGCTGTTTGCTTACTTTGGGCGCAACATAAGCTGCAATGCTCAGACTCAAAGCAAGTAAGTCGTTATAACTGAAATCCGTACATTCTGCTGTAGTTGCGTTCCACTTCAGAGGATACTCAACACCTATTGCTTTGGCTCTTTCGTAAGATGCTAAATTTCCATTCAGGAGTGACTGCTTTTCCTCGGTGCAGCTGTAATACTTGCCGTCGCTGTACAGATACGGATGACTTGCCAGCCATTCAGATAACATTTTTTTAGACTGTGCAATTTTATCTTCCTTGATACCATCAAGCTCTTCTTTAGTAATTTTACCCTTTTTAACATCAATAAGCTTGCCGTTCTTGACTATAAGATCAAAATTAGGAGCATAGGATACTATTTTCTTACCAAGTTCTGAATCATCTGGAACAACCCAATCGGCATCTCCGAGCCAGTCTGTATCTGGGTGTTCCATATTGATAATAAACCATTTGTTTTTATATACTACCATTTGCAGTCTCCTTTCTCTAAATTTCTTTAACCAATACAGAAACAGGGGTACACAGCAAGTGCAACCCCAGCCCCATTGCGAGTTGCATTACCATTACTTGTCATAGCCACAAAATCGTTTCCCCCAGCGACTGCGTTTAGCCAGCACCAGTTGCGGTTACAAATATATTTTGATGCGATTCTAAACAACGGAAATTGCCTATAATTTACACCTACATCATATTTGTTTCCCCACAGATTACTGCCATACACCTCTGGTTCAGACATCAGATTGATTTTTACATCAGCCCACGCCCAGCCACTTGCCTGATTTCCAGTTACATTATTACTCAGAATTTCACGATGCGACAGCAAATGATTATTTAATTTTACGTCAAAATGCGTATTATACACAGGTAATACCGATGCAAACATGAAACTGCTAACATATCCGCCAGTAGTTGTATTTGTACTGTTCATTCGATTGTTACCGATAACCCCATCAGGCACAATCACAACGTGATGCTGCACAAACGCCGTATCGCCTGTATTCAAGTATGTATCCAGTCCTGCAATACGGAATTTGGTGTCATAATTCACTGTTTGGGTGCTTTCCACCAGTGATTTTGTACCATCATCACCGGTCTGTTCCACGAAACAGGGAACATTTTCAATGCTTCCCGATAGCGTGAAATAGTCTCCAATGTAAATGTCAGAAAACGACCCGTCACTAATCATAGCGCAGATATCATCAATAGTATACCCTTTGGCGAATAAATCATCACCGCGAAAGATATTATTATGATTTTCGGCGATAGTCTGCGATAAAATGTCGGTTTTGTCTGCCTTGGTACTTTCATATCCATTCCACTTTGTCTTATCAGCTGCTGTTACATGAATATCTGTATCGGCAATATGATTATTTACTTTCTCAGTAAGAGAACTAATATTTCCATTACCCTTTGTTATTTTTTTGTTTAGAATAGCATACATTTCATCATTATTGAATATATTCATTTACTCACCTCACATCTTTTTCCAGCCAGAAGAGGTAAGAATATATACCTCGGTTTCACCGTCATAATTACCAACAATACACGTTGATCTAAGTGCAGGAAATACATCAAAATCTGGATTACCTGCAAATGTTCCACTTGCCTTTTTAGTGGTGGTAGGTAACTGTGCTATCTCAGCCTCAGTATCAACATAAAAACTACATATACTTGTGTTATAACTTCCACTTCTTGTGGAAAGATTTCCAGCCATAAAATCATCCTTTCATTATATAAAATAAGACTGCCATACAACAAGTACGGCAGTCCATATGTTAGTTAATTATTTACTTAAACACATTTGGTACAAGCTGACCAAGAATAAATGAAACTAACCCTGTGGCTACAGCAGTAACAATAAACTTCCACGCTGTGTCAAAAGCTTTGGCTTTAGACTGTGTGGGAACATTTTTTAGTTCAGCAATATCAGACTTCATTTCACCCTGCTCAGTACGAACTTCTTGTATGTCATTTTTGACCGTGAGTATTCCCTCAGAAAGAGTACGGATATTGGAGTTTATTTCGTAAAGAGCATTATTCTTTTCTTTAAGGTCTTTAATGTCCTCTTCTACAGCATCAAGACGATGAGTGTTTGATTTGCTTCGCTCATCAACCTGAGTAAGTGCTGTGAGATAATTCTCATTAAATTCAACAGACATAGCCCACCTCATTCCGAGATTTCAGGCTTATAGTCTATCTCTGTATTCTTTTTTAACTCTAATACAGCCTGCTCAAGATATATTTCAATTTCCTTAGTATCAATACTCATTCCAAGTTCAGCAAGCTTATTCTGTACGTATTCAAGAACATATTTCTTTTTATCACTTCCTGCTTTGTTTGCCTGGGAATATATCTGTTCAGCTGCTTTAACCGCAGAAGTCACAATAATCTTTACAATATCTATCTGAGACACTGTAAGCTTGTTTGCAAGCCATACCTTAATTTTAGGGATAACCACTATTGAAAGCACTGTAATAATCAGTGAAATAATACCCTCACATATAGGAGTAATATTGATTGTATCTGTCATAATAAAACTTCCTTTCTGTCGTTTACTTTATTTTCTTTACATAAGACGAGCCAACGTTAATCCACGCTCCACAAGTTGCCTTATAAGCTTTAAGCAAGCCCCAAGTAGCTGTAGAACCATCTTTGTTCTTAACAGTTGTCTCGTCAACTATTGTATATACCTGTCCGAATTTTAGCGTTGTAACGATTTTATTTCCAACGCCTGCCTTTTCTCTAACGTTTAGTTCATCTGTAATGATGCGTACTTTATATGGGAATTTGTTATTTGTTACAGGAGTGGTAGAAACTGATATAGAATCGTGAATTTTACTCTTTGCACCATCGTAATACTTAATTACTAAATCAAGAAATTTATCCCACTGAGGAATTATATACAATGGGCATACCTTGTATTTATGAGTTGCAGTGCAAATTTTATTCTTATCTCCACACTTGGAAACACTATCTTTGTCTCTCATATGAAGCCAATAAGTATGTGTATAGATATCATCTACTGTTAGACCATATTCACGACAAAGATAAGCAGTCAGCCTTGCACAATTATCCATAGCATTTAAACTTTCTTTATCATATGAATTTCTCATAATACATTCAATCGAAATAGTCGCAGTATTACCGTTACCATTTCCATCGGCTGCGTGCCAACCCTGCCAGTCATTGGGTAGATTCTGCCAAACACATTTATTATCAACATAATAATGAACTCTGACCGTGTTAAGATTACCGTTAATACAAGCTCTTGTATATTGCTCGGCAGGAGTCGTAGCAGAATTAACATTGATCCAGTCTGTGTTATGTATAGTTATACCAAGTAGCTTTTTTGTTCTCTTAACAGGCATAGCTATCTTATTTACATTGTGATCAATAATGTTGTACTTTTGGATAGGCACATCAAACCAAGTATCGGTGCTATCAGGCACAAGATATATTGCCATAATTATCACTCCTTTACATATTACTATTGAACTTGCCATTCATTATTTGATTAGCAAGTTCAACTTTTTCGTTATTGATATTTCCTATCTGCTTGCTGATTTTAATTACATTTTCAACCTTTGCTTTATTTGCATAGAACCCACTATGAACTGCCAGCTCTGAGAAGGCTGAAGTACAAATAACAGAAAGGGGAGATAGGTCTGTCAAACCCAATCTCCCACTCAAGGCAATCAATGTCAAAGAAGAAATCACAACAAAGATAACCAAAATAATGTTTAGTATATAAATCTTCTTAGAAAATTCCATTTTGCTCTTCTTCATGGTATATCACCTCAGTTTATATTGTCAGTGTTACCATCGACATATCTATATACGTCTTTATTGTAGTTTTGAGCGATTTCAGTAGTAGTTAAAGCTCTGTTATAAACTCCAAAACGATAATAATTATAAGCTCCTGAAGCACAATTATTTCCATCGTAACTTCCCAAATAAGGATACTTTGTTGTTTTTTTATAATTAGACACTTCTGCTGTATTAACTAATATACCATTAAGATAAAAAGAAAATACTTGTCCATCATAAGTAATGGTTATTAGATATTTTGTGTTCAATGTGTAATCCGTTTTAATAATTGAATAATTGCTATTATTATGTATTGATGCACAAAGTTTGTTATTCTCAGTATATATTCCAAATCCAGCAGATTTGTAGTTATCAAAAATATCATTCTCTCCAGTACCACCATCGCTAATAATTTCAATAAACACTTCAATAGTAAAAGTGTCAAAATTAAAATTGTTTGGAATTTTAAATGATGAAGCTACACCTGTTTGCTTAATATAGTAATCGTTATTAATCAAATCTGTTCCGCTATTGATATTATTTCTTTGTGCCAAAATGTTTTCCACTAAATCAATCCAGTATGACCCGTTAGATATATGTTTAGAGGGGGAATTGTATCGACCGTCAAAAAACAAAATAGCATCAGAAACGTATCCTAATTTTTCAGGAGTTACAGTAGTAATAGAACTTCCCCCACCACTTCCATATCCTCTTCGTGTAATAAAACAATCAGCCATGTTTACACCACCTTTATAACGAAATTCAAAGCAATAGTAGGCTTTTTCTCATAGCATTTTACTGTCAGTGTATTTTCAGCAGTTGTTGCCTTTGTTATGTACGCCCACTGCTTGTTCTCATCAATTCCCGTTGTCGTATCTGCTGATGTAATTAAATCCAGAATAGGATATCCGTCCTCGGCTAAACCAGTTACGGTAACAGTCTGAGTGTAAGGAGCAGTGTCAGACCAGCCATCAGCTGTTAACGTTCCCGTCAAATTTACAGCGCTTGACGTTACGGTCGTTATACCTTTCAGGCTGTTGAGCCAAGCAGCCTCATCACCGCTAAAACCTTCTTCGACTGCTATAGCATAAGCCGACTTTCCATCATCTCCATTAGTACCATTTGTACCGTTAGAGACAGTAGCAGTAGTTGTTCCCGAGCTATCAGTCGCAGTTACCGTACAACCTGTTTCAGTCTGTGATACCGACAGCATAGCAGATGTACCGTTAGACACATTGGCAGTAGTGGTTCCGTTAGCATCAGTCACAGTTATGGTTGCTCCCAAGTCGGTCTGCGTAACTTTTGCAGTAGGGGAGACACCATCAACACCCTTGTCACCCTTTTCACCCTGCTGTCCTGTCAGGGCAATCCAATTAGTCTTTTCTGTATCGTCAAATGTAGCACCAGATGTATGTTCTGTTTTACACTGATATATAACCGTTCCATTAACAACTAACATTCCTGTTGTATAATCTGTACTTGCTACCCAGTTAGGAATACTACTATCGTTAATGCAGGTAATTACACCCTCGGAATTTACAGTAATAGTAGTGCCGTCAACCTTTATTCCACCTAAAACAGCTGTTGTTGCTATAGGAAGAGTGTAAGTATTTGCACCATGAATAGTACCGTCCTCGTCAACAGTTATTGTATTGCCATCAGGCTTAACACCACCCAATACTGAATTAGTAGCAATAGGCAAAGTATAATCACTACCTACTATCACATTATCCCATGTTAATTTTCCTTCGTTATTCGTACCGAATTTGTCAAGAATTTGCATATTTGTGTGGGAGTGTACCTTGTCTAATATTTGATTAGACAGCACTTGCCAACTGATTTTTTTATCAACACGATTAGATGTATTCAGAATAAACACGTCTGCATCATTTAAACTTGTAATAGGGTCTAAATCATAAATATATGCCATTATTCCACCGCCCTTTCTAACAATTCGGTCTTATGATTCTTAACAACTTCAATATACTTACCGTTATTGGTTTTATAATACTTATTATCAACTGTTCCAACATCTACAACGTATGTATTACTCAGTAAAGACATTTCGTATTGAGGATTGTATAGTTGTACACTAAATAAATAAGTCTGATTATCTTCTGGAATAGTATAAGTTATAACTTTGTAAGCATCTTCATCAAGCCACTCAAGATTAGCTGTTCCATCGGTATCAACGCTTTCTCCGATAAAGTTAGCTCTCATATATAACTTTACAAGAGATATTCCTATATCCTTGGATTTTACATATAACTTAATTTTATTACCGTCAATTTCATGTTTGAATATAACTGGTTTTTCAAGCATATACTTGTTTCTTGTCTCAGAGGATAAATCCGTCTTTTCATCATTATAATAAGGTCTATAAATAGATAATCCCAAAGTCCATTCGTGATTTGAATAACCTATGCTTTTAATAGTATAAACATTGGTATCACCATTCATAGTCGTGTACTCAATGCTTCTGCCAATAGCCATAGAGGGATATTGAAACTGAGAAATATAAATGCCCACAAGATTCACGTCAAAGGTCTCGTGTCCGTACAAACCTTTGTAACATTCCCACCTTGCTCTATTTCTGCATTTTTCATCAGTGTCAAGCTCAGAACAATTAAATACTTTGCTTCTGATAACATCAAAGTTATACATAGCCCAATCACAATATCCATAATAATTACCGTCTTTACCATAGACCTCTGCATAACTTATAGTATCACTATCAGTATAACTTGTTCCTTCACTAATAACCAGTCTGCTATAATCTCTGTAGTGCATAATCAAGTCTCCATATAACAGGGGAGACTTCTTTTGTATTCTTAAATTATCCTGTTCATCTATCCAGTAAGTGTAATTCTGCATACTATCTTCGAGAATGCTATTTAAAATATCACTGACAGAGCTACCCTCTTCAAATTCATAATACTTTACCGTATCAAAGAAATCTAAACCATCTATATAAATATTTTTAACAGGAACTTCCGAATTGTTCTGTCTAAAAAACGTATTATTCTTTTCAACAAACTGACGTATAAAATCAGATGTAATAGGTGTATTATTAGAAATATGAATACCTAATGGAAATCCTACTTCTCGTTGATTTCCCTCCTTATCTGTTTCAAGATATCCTATCCTTGACGTAACAAGACTACCGCCATATTCAGACTTAAAACTTCCAGAACAACCAATCAAAGACATAGTGAATGTGCTTGTAGTCGCATCATAGTCATATTTATCATCTGTAGGAATAAAGAAGCCAAAATCAACTTGGTTCTTAGTTCCGTCAGGCAATTCAAAATCACACATCAAGCGATACATTACAGGATTCCAACCTACGTTGATAAAAGAACCTAATTCATCATCATAACCTGCGTATTGTAAATGTTCTCTTCGCATGAACCACATTTTACTGTTTTTGGGAACATGAAGTGTTACATTTGCACTTTGACGTGATTCATTATCTACACTTGCAGAATAAGACCAATCCACAACATTAGGGGAGAAGTCCTCATATTTTGCACTATTTACAATATCAGAACTATATTGATACGCCCTGAATATAACGTGAGTTATAACATTGGAATTATATTCTTTGGGATTGAAATAGTTTTCTTTGACAGGCTGGGCAATATCATAATGTAAATTAAAATTTTCTACAACACTCATACACTATTCACCAACTTAGTGCCACATTTCTGGCAATATACCGCAGTGGGTATAACAGTAGTATTGCATTTAGGACAGTGTAAAGGTTTTATATTATCCGATGTATAACGTTCTTCTGTCTGAACCCAACTACAAGACAATTTGTTATTGTATGCCACATCTACTGAAGTTTCGCAATTTAATTGTACCTCTGACTGAATCTCAACCGTCATTATCCAATCCTCGGAAAGTTTTAACTTCTTAGGCTTTCCGTTATGTAACCACTCTGCAAGGGCAACTATCCAAGCCGTAGATGTGTCAAGATTGAAGTCTTCTTTACAAGCTCCCTCTGAATTATCAAGCCATAATCCGTTTATTGTGCCAGTCCAATATGAAGCTTCGCCATCTCGGATAACATAAGGAAATTTGTTATTCTTTGAGACCTTAACATCAACTGCCCTGTTATGAGTATTGTCTTCGCTGATTTCAACATCAGTGTAAAAGCAAAGACCAGTATCGTCCCAAATTTCAATTCCATTAAATTTCATTTTTATTCACCGTCCTTTATTTAAGTTGTTCTTCATATAGTTTCTGTGCTACGAAGTCAAACGCTTCTTCATGTTTTTCTTCAGTCCAACTATCCAATACGTTTATTTCAGCAGATACTATTGTAAGATAATTTTTATAAAAGCTTTCTTTGGCTGTGTTAAAATAACATATTTGACGATTCCCATAAGCACGAATTTTATCAATGTCTGCGTCGTCTGATTTTTGGTATTCGATTACTCTATTTGCGATTGAATCGGTAAAAGCATATACTTTATCTGAAAGAAAATCTCCAATCTCCATATTATACCCAGATAGCTCTCTTAATTGAGCGGGTTCAATACTCCAAATACTCTGTCCTTTTTTTATTTCTTTCTTTGGATAAATTTTCCTACCATAGCTGTCTATTTCTATCGGTGTAAACCATTCGACAATACTCAAACTTTCGATTGCTCCTTCAATTTCTTCCCATGTAGGAGGCGTATATGTATAATCTTCATTTTGAGAAGCATTTAAGTAAAAAGTGGGTACTATAGCGGTATCTTGAAAAGACACACCTTTTAAGCTACTACTCATTTGTACGCCATGAGACGTATAATTTGTTAATTTAGATAATTCCTCATTAGTTAAAAATCGTTTATATGCAATATTATCAGTCATGACAGACGTAATTTCAGTTGGTTTCCAAGTTGGACTTTTATATGTAAACATGATTGAGTTTCCAGTGTAGTAATTGGTATATTCACAGTCTGTTGCTGGAATATTGCTACCGTCTCCACTCCATTCAGCAAGTGTTTGTTTAATTAAATGCTTATAATCAGATAGTCTATAAGTATTAGTTTCAGTTACGAATGAGCCATATGTGCCATAGCTAATTTCCCATTTATCTCTCCAGCTACTGTCTGGATAATTATATAGTAAATGATATGGTATAGATGAATATTTTACATTTGTCCTCAAAATTACTCCATCTAAAACCACATCACAGTATAGAATCATATTTTTATCTACTGTAATTTCTTGCGATCGAATAACAGGGCAACCTCTACATGAAAGGGCTTGCAAAATTTTGTATTTACCCTTTTTTAGACGTAAAAATGAATGATATTCGCAGTCTCCAGGATATTTTGTATAATTATTAACTATATCAGAAGAATATTTTTGATAATCAGCTAAAGAATATTTAAATCCTACCATGATATATTTTTGATAAAAATCTTTATCATTAAAAATGTATTTGTTAGTGTCGTAATTATATTTTCCAACTTCTTTTCTTTCATATGTTCGTGAAGTATCTACCGCTGTTGCTGGTAAAGTATCGATCCACGCATATATTTCACCTGAAGATAAAATAAATAAAATAGTCTGCGAATAATAATTATAGTTTTTACCAAAATGCGTTCCATAATCATTGGTACCATAACCTGTATCTCCAGCGTTAAAAATATTTTCAGCTTCTTTTAAACTGGATATATTCTTTATAACTCGCATATTTTGAGCTGGGGAGTTTAACATTTTCAACGAATCATCAATATTATATGTTTCAATGGTATAAAAATCTTTTTCTTCTTTGTATGACAATTTTGCTGCTGAAAAATAATCTTTCCAAGCAGTGCTATCTGCTATGTTTCCGTTTTCATCAAAAGCTATATAATAGTCGCTTTCGTTTAAACCATATCCTATACCACCATAATATTGCTGTAAATTCTTGGTGGTAGTTTCTTTATACACTTCGAGGAAAGTTGCTCGTTCTTTAATCTTTTCTTCGTAAACATCAAAATAATTGAAGCGAGGAATTATTGTTACTGTGTAATATTCATCATTCTTCTTCGCAGGTACATAAAACAAACTTGGTTCCATGTACGCCCTCGACCATCTTGTCAACGTTTCCTTAACGTCCATCAGAATCCCTCCAAGCTCATAACACTGCCATCGGGAAAAGTGATCGCTGTGACTTCTTCCGATGAGCTACCCTTATCCTTAACAGTCAAAGTAAATACCCTTGTCTCTTCTGTCTTATCGGAAAGCAGCCAAGTCTCCGTTACTGTGCATTTCTCGGAGTCATATACCGCTTTCGATGGGTGATCAAATTCATAGTCGGTTATAACCTCTGCATAAACCATATCTCTCTGATTACTGGGTATAAACATTCTCACACGCTGACCTATTTCAGTTACGTTGCAATTTTCAGCAAGCACATTAAAAGTAGAAGCATTGGCGAATATCTGCCAACGTACTACTTTTTCACTATCATTTTTTATTGAACCTATTACTTTACCAATATAGGTTTTATCAAAATTAGATTTATTGATTTGTGAATTGTTTTTATGTATAAGTTCGTTGGCGCAATTTAAAATTTGTCTTTTGTAATCCATAACAATCCTTTCCTTATATTCTTAATAGTCTATATTTCAACTATATGCTTTTGTCGCTTATTGACAATATATTTTGCTAAAACTTGTTAATATTATGGAATTTGCCGTAATATGCAAAATTTCACTTGAAATTATTCTTAATATAGCATACAATATACTTATACAATACAACTCGTTACAGTGAAAAATGGAGCATAAAATGTGTAAAAAATCAAATGAAAACTACATAATAGACCTTCCGATAGATTACAGTGAATACACTGAAAAACAACAAAGATATTTAAAGAACAGATTACTTGACCAAATACAATGGTATGATAAAAAAGCAAAACATAATCAAAAATACTACAAAGTTTTATCTGTCATATCTGTTATAATATCTTCTTCAATTCCAATATTAACACTTTTTGAAGAAAAACCATTAGTTAAAACATTGATTGCCATTGCTGGATCAGCCGTTTCGGTAATCACCTATATAATAAATATAAACACCTTTAAAGACTTATGGGTTCAATATCGCATGAATTGCGAGATGCTGAAAAGTGAAGCTTCAAAATTTATAAATAAAATACCGCCCTACAATTCTAACAACTCAGACGTGGCGTTTGATACCTTAGTTAGTAATTGTGAGCAGTATTTTACTAAAGAATTTTCAACATGGCAAAGCAAAGTAAGTCAATCTTCTACAGATTCGTAAGTCTTTTCAAAGATATCAGGTTTGCAAGGGTATTGTTCTCCATTCACACCCGTGATAATATAATCCCCAACAGATGCTATCATATCGCCCTCTAATGTGTGGATAACAATTTCCTTGTCAGTTTGATATGCCTCAATTACAACAGGCTTCTTACGATATTTTTTTACATTAGTATTCAAAATAATTCCTCCTTATGGAATTGTTTAAATTTTTATTTTAGAAAGGATGTTTTTTATATGCCAGAGTTAAAGCCATACCATTTATTTATTAGTCATGCTTGGAAATACGGCGATGATTACATTCACTTAAATGATTTATTGGAAGAAGCTCCTAATTTTAAGTATTATAATTATTCAGCTCCAAAAGACAATCCTCTTATAAATTTAGATGGTACTTCCGTTACCAATAAAACACAAATTAAAGATGCTATTTTAAGAAAAATCAGACCTGTAAATTGTGTTTTAGTTATATCGGGAATGTACTATAATAATCGTGAATGGATGCAGTATGAATTAGATTGCGCAGTAGCAATGGGAAAACCTATCATTGCAATCAAACCTCGTGGAAATGTAAATATGCCAACAGAAGTTAGCTCCGTTGCAACTACAACTGTAAATTGGTACACGGATAGTATTGTTTCTGCAATAAGAACTTATTCACTTTAAGCATAAAAATAAACAATAGAGCGTGAAGATAAGGTTCACGCTCTATTTTACTATATTTTTATACAAAAGTCAAACATCAAAAGTGTTTAAACTTTAGCATTGCGTACTGCTTTTCCAAATTCATCAAAAGCAGTGCCAATTTCTTTAGTGACCACATTTCTAAATGCTTCGACAGTCTTTTTATCGGCACTACCTTCAACATTTACAGTAAGATTTACAACAGGTTTGTTATTTACGTTATTAACATTGCTGTTAGAAACATTGTTAATGGTATCACTCACGGACTTATTCATCTTGTCAGCAAGAGGATTATAACCACTATTGAACGCATTAGTAAGAGGACTAATATCCACCTTACCAGCACTAACAGCTCTTATAAAGTCAATAAATGTGTTATACCCTGCAAAACTTCCCTTGCTTGTCTTTTCACGGTTATTATGTTCCTGCCATTCTTCCTTAGAAGTAGCATAGACCTTGTGACCTAATCCCTCAACAACTTCACCATTGACCATAACTTGCTTCTTAGTAAGTTTGCCTGTCTTGGGGTCAGCAACAAGATTAAAGCCACCTGCGACCATAGAATTATCAGTCTTATCCTTATTATCGGCATCAGCCTGAGTAACTATGTCTTTAAGAACAGAAGTCAAATCCTGTGTAGCAAGTGTATTGTCATCTACTGTACTTGAATACTTTTCAAAGGCAGAATAATCAAAAGTATAATCACCGTTAGGCTGTACCTTGACAACACCTGTATCAATAACTTTCTGACGTTCAGTATCAGACAATTCAGACATTGCTTTAGATATATCACCTGACTTAGAAAGCTTTTTAACAAGTTCAACATTAGAAGAAGTCTGTTTCTTGTCACCGCCAAGCTGCTCATAAATCTTTTCAACAGCTTCATAGGTCTTTTCACCCTGTGTTTTCTGTTTTTCAAGATTATCCTTTACGTTATCGTAATAAGTTGTAGCAGCTTCTTTCTGTTCTTTGAGAACATTGATTTCTTCTTCACGATAAGCTTCTTCAAGGTCTTTTCTGCTCTCTTCAAGTTCTTGTTGAGCTTTCTGCTGATTTTCAGTCGATGTCTGTACAGACATTCCAGTTCCGTCAAAGTAAACGTAATTATTCTTAGCATCTTCACGTTTAGCATCATCATCAAGAGCCTTTTCTTTTTCTTTGACTTCAAGTTGAGCATCTTTGATTTTCTTGATTCTGTCTTCTGTATCTTTGATTTTTTCAAGAGCATCAATTTGCTTGTCATAGCTCTTTTCAATCTTATCAGAAAGTTCATCTACTTTATCAATACGCTCATCCATCATATCGGAATAATCGTCTTTAAGTTCACTGATATAATCCTTTTCAGATTCGATTTCCTTCTTATTGATATCGATAAGCTTGTCATAAAGACTATCAAGGTCATCTATAAGCGTTTCAATATCATCAGTATTTCCGCTTATAGTATCGTTTCTGATACCGTCAATTCTCGCCTGTGTCTCAGCTATTGCCTTGTTTATCTGTTCACGGGCATAATCAAAACTTGCGGTAACTGTAAGCTCGTTGCCGTCTCCGTCCTTATAGCTGTCAAGAGCCTTATCAGCCAGCTTTTCAAGGTTGTCAATTTTCTTGTCAAAAAGCTCTTGCTCCTGCTCCTGTCTCCACTTGTAAACTTCTTCCTCGTGCTTCCAAAGCTCATCTTGATAATCAGCAAGATTGCCATAAACACGCTGACTTTCACTGTCAAGCCAATCATAATAATCTTGCTCTGTAATCTGTTCCATTTCAAGAAGATGTTTCTTTTCTTTATTATCTTTCTTGAATTGTTTTACAGTAGCAGGGTCTTCCTTATTTTCAGTTCCAAAGTCAGGAGCATCTAAAGAAGATATCAAAGCATCATACATTGCAATCTGGGATTCAATCTGTTCTTTATTCGCTTGAGCAGCAAGCAAATCCGCAACATATGACTTCTTCTTTTCTTCATTATTAGTCATAAGACTGCTTGTGAGTGAATCAATTTTCGATTTTTCATCATCAAGCTGTTTTGTCAATTCGGATTTTTGCTTTTGAGCATCAAGTAAAAGAGATACTTTCTTTTGATTATTTAACATTTCTACAGCAGATGTATTTAATGTTACAGCACTAGTTTCATCATTTACAACAAGAGCTTCGGCGTATCCTGCATCAATCAAAGATTGAATTGTATCTGCTGCGAGTTGTCCATATTTAGTCTGTTCATTATATGCGTCTGTAATAGTTTTTTGAGCTTTTGTGTAATCACTTATAGACTTAGAATAATCTTCAAGTTTTTTAGTTGCTTCTTCAAGCGAAGAAGTGTCAGTTTCAACATTGATTTGGTTTTTAGGGTCAGCCTTAAAATCTTCAATAGCCTTTTTAGCACCTTCGATACCATTTTTAAATGGGTCTTCGATTTTGTTTACAAGAATATCGAGGTCTGTATCATCAAGAGAGTTTACGAAAACAGCCTTCATTCTCGCACTTTCTGAATTAAGCAAATCACTTATGCCGAATTTTGATTTAGCAAGTTCAAGATTATTTCTTCGAGTTTCAAGAGTTTTATAAGCACTTTCTAAGTCAGGAACGTTCTCAGCAAGAATTTTTTCCATTTCTCGCTGTTCAGCAGGGGATTCAGCTTGCTTTAAAAAAGCATTTCTCCAACTTAAATAGCCATCCTTTCCTGCGGCTTCTAAGGCTTTTTGATTGGTATCGGTATTAAATTTTACCCAAGCACCAGCTTCAGCGGATGATTGATAAGTAGATAAATATTTATCATTTAATTTTTCAATTCTACTTATTTCACTCTCAACATATTGACGAATTATCTTTTCATCTTCTGTTAAACCCTTGCCAACTGTTTTTCTTTCCGATTCAATATTATTTATTTCATCTTGAATTTTGGTTAATTGATCAAGTTCATCAACCGCATCGTCAAAATTGATACTTAATTTATAATTTAACTCACCAAAATAATCTCCTGATTTTACATCAAAATACTTTTGAAGGTTTTTTGCAACGCCAAAATCGGCATTTTCATCAACATCAATCTGTGAGCCTGTAAAAATATTAAATTCACCAAGCTGTCCTAATTTTTTCTTGGCTTTTTCTATTTCATTTTTATTTTCAACAAGATAATTTTGATAAGTTGATTTTATACCAGCTTTAGACTCTTGTTCAAGCAATTCAATACCTTTTTCACGTTCAGTATTAAGACTTTCAAGAGCTTTCTTTTCAAAGCCATATGTTTCAATAAGTGTATTTTTCCACTCATTAAGTTTTTCTGTTTTTGTAGCCTCATCATCGGCACTATCAATAATTGCCAGATACTGAGTTTTTAAATCAGAAAACGTAGCCGCTTGTTCTTTTGCCTTGTCGGCAGATTCTTTTGTTTGTTCTGTAAGCTCTTTTTGAGTTACAATCCATTCATCAAGCTTACTAACAAATAAACTAACAACAGTTAAAACACCAAAAGACAAAGCAGCATTAAGAGCCATAGTGACAGCTCGAAGACCTATAGTTTTTGCTGTTGTAATCGCTAATTGCGTACCATAACCAACAAGAGATGCTTTAGCTCCGTTAAGACCGCCCAAATAATTACCGAGCTGAGTATTACTCTGACCAACTGCTTTTGCAAA
>JABLTO010148781.1_pt1 | contig 16376 bp, 20 predicted proteins | sample 7160091 | NCBI WGS metagenome assembly JABLTO01 (sample SAMN14651225, study PRJNA627086) | human gut metagenome | isolation source: feces | host: Homo sapiens
GAATCTATTTTGGAAGTAGAAAAGATAAAAATATAGAGGTGAAATAACACATGAGTGGAATATTAATTGCTGGTTTTGGTGCAATAGGAAAAACAACTGTATCAAAAAAATATGATAATGTAATAGATTTGGAATCTAGTTCATTTAAATATATACTAGATGATAAACTAAAAAAATTGAATCCTGAAGAAAGAAAAGGTTTGAAGTCAAGAAAGTTAAATAAAGAATTTCCATATAACTATTATAATGAAATAATTAAAGACTTAGAAATCTATGATATTGTATTCATATCAATGCACAATGAAATTATTGATTTACTAGAGAAAAATAATATTAATTATTATGTGGTTTATCCAGAAGAAAATATGATAGAAGAAATACTTGAAAGATGTAAAAACAGAGGAAATAAGGATGATTTTCTAAAAGGTGTTAAAGACGCTTATTATAGATTATATCCAAGTAAATGTAAGAACGTTATTTGGATGAAAAAAGAAGAATATCTAGAAGATATTTTGATTAGAAATAATATACTAAAAGTATAAAAAAGATATTAAGGGAAGGAAAATGAATATGGAAAGAAGAATAAACATATTTATATCTGGTTCAACAAATCCAAATATTAGTAAAGAGTATAATGAGGCAGCTGTTGAATTAGGAAAGATGATAGACATAAAAAAACATAATATAATATTTGATGGATGTGATGGATTACCTGGGATAGTTGCTTCTCAACTAATCAAACCCAATGATAATCTTGAAATTGCTTATACAAGTTCTCGTAGAATATCAGAAAAATATTATTTTGCTTCTGGAAATGGGACATTTTCTTATCAATCAGAAGTTACAAGAGCTTTATTAGACTGGTCAGATGTTCGGAGTTTTTTTAAAATGTGGAAGTGGTACTTTAGCAGAACTTTTTCATGCGATTGATACAAAGAAAAATGGCGAACACAATAAACTGATTTTAATCTTAAATTTGAAAAATCAATGGGATGAGCTAATAAATCTTTTGAAACCTCTAGAACTAAGCAATTTATATGAGGTAATGCACACACCTCAAGAGATAATGAAATATATTAATGAACACATAAAAATAGATTATTCATATCAAAGGGCTATATACACTGATGATACTAAAAATGATGATTTTGAAAGATAATTTAAAAAGTAGGAGAGTAAATTATGAAATTATATGTAATTAGGCATGGCCAAACAAAATGTAATAAAGAAAATAAATATAATTGCAGACTTGATGAAGACATAAATGAAATAGGAATTAAGCAAGCCGAAGAAGCAAGTAAAATAGTTAAAAACTTAGATATAGATTTAATTATTTGTTCTCCTATGATAAGAACAAAACACACTTGTGAAATTGTAAATGTTAATAATATTCCTGTTATTTATGATGAAAGAATAATGGAAAGAGATGGAGGAGTTTTAACTAATACAATAATTGATGATTATTATATTACAGACTACTACAATTATTATAGTACTAATATACCAGAGGGACTAGAAACTTTGCCAGAATTATTTAATAGAATCCATGCTTTTATAGATGATATAAAAGAAAAATATAGTGATAAGAATATTCTTTTAGTGACTCATGGTGCAGTTGCAAGAACGATTAAGTATTATTTTGAACCGCTTCCAGAAGATGGTTTAATATTAAATACTTGCGGTCAAAAAAATTGCGAAGTTAAGGAGTACGAATTATGAAATTAACAATAGAAAAAGCAAGAGAAATGTTAGAAGAAGCAAGAAAGAAAGCTAAAGATGATAGATGGGTAGGTCATTGCATATGTGTTGGAGATAGTGCAGGAAGAATTGCAAAAGCACTAAAAGATAAAGGAATAGATGTTGATGTTGAAAAAGCAATAATTCTTGGTTATATACATGATATTGGCAAGAACAACGGAAAATTTCATGGGCATGTTATGGAAGGATATAAATATTTAAAAGAAAAAGGATATGATGATGAATTCTGCAATGTATGTTTAACACATTCATATTTAAATAATGATATTGTATGTACAGCAGGAGGAGTTCCAAATCCAGAAGATAATCCATTTTTAACAGACTTTATAAAAAAACATCAATATACAATAGAAGAAAAAATAATTAATTTATGTGATTTAATGTGTCCTCAAAGTGGAAAAGTTTATACAGTAGATAAACGTTTGATTGATCTTATGACTAGAAGAGGAGCTTATTCAAATACACAGTATCATATTAAAGAAACTTATAAATTAAAAGAATATTTTGATAACTTATTAGGTTATAATGTGTATGATTTATTTCCAGAAATAAAAGAAAATTTATAAAAATAAAGGAGAACAAAATGAATATAGGAATAGATATAGATGACACTTTAACAGATATTAGAGATGAATTAAAATTGGCAGCAGAAAAATATTCTAATAAATTAGGAAAAGAAATCAAAGATAGTAAATATATTGAAGACCAAAATAACGGAAATATATATCAAATAAAGTATGGATTTACTTATGAGGAATTAAAATATTTTCTAAGTGTTATACAAGAAGAAATTACTAAAAAGGCAGAGCCAAGAGAAGGCTGTATAGAAGTAATAAATAAATTACACAATAAAGGACATAAAATTTATATTATTACAGCAAGAGATTCAGAATTTCATAAAGATCCTTATGAATTAAGTAAGAATTGGTTGGATAAAAATAATATTTATTATGATAAATTAATAGTCAACGCAAGAAGTAAAGCACCAGTATGTAAAACAGAAAAAATAGATATATTTATAGATGACCAATTAAATAATTGTGTTGATGTTTCAAAAGCTGGAATTAGAGCAATAAGAATTTCAAATGATGATAATTCTTCATACGAAAATATAGAAACTTTATTAAATTGGAACGAAATATATAATTATATAAACGAAATGGAGTAACAAATGAACAAAGTAAAAGAAGAAAATAAAATATTAATTATGCTAGCTTTTTTTAGTATATCTGTTGGCTTATGGGGCAATTTTAGACAACTTTGGTTACAAGATAATAATTTTGCAGTAACTAATATTAGCAATATATTGAGTATAGGAACATTTATAAGTTGTGTAATTATTGCATTAATTGGAAAGTACGTAAAATTAGACAAGCTAAAAAATATGCTAGTAATTGTACTAATAGTTAAGTTGATAAACATGATTTGGTTATATATATTAAATCATACAATGTCTATGCAATTAATTAATTTTTCAATAATTATAGATATTGTAACAGAATATATAATTATTACAAGTATTTATCCTCTAATAACAACAATTGTAAAAACTGAAACAATCTATAGTAAACGTAGACTAACAGAATATTTATTTAGAGATATTGGTATTTTGTTTGGCGGAATATTTATTGGAAAGAGTATAGGAGGTTTAGTTGTAAATTATAACATATGTTTACTTATAGCCAATATATTTTTACTATTTTCTTTTACAGTATTATTAAATATAAAAGTAAATAATTCTACAAACAATAAACATGAAGATATATCTTTAAAAAATATCTTTAAAGATAAAATTTTAAATTTATTTTCACTTTATGTATTAATTGGAACGATAGCAATGTCAACAGCGTTAGGGTTGAAAATGCTTACACTTACAAATTACTTTAAATTTAGCGACAATGTAGCAACTAATTATTTGTTAATTGTAGGATTACTAGCAGATATATTTGGAATTATAGCATTAAAATATTTAACACCTAAAAATGACTATATAACAATTACCATAAAATTTGGAATTAGATTTTTTGCATATGTAATAGCTTTTATATCAAACAATATAGTAATTTCCTTAATAGCAATTACATGGTCTATATTTATTTCAACATCATACGAAAACATTTGTGATGCAGTATATATAAACAGATTAGAAAATAAATATCAGTTAAGTTTTTCAAATATATGCCATATAATTAGGTTTTTAGGTGAAGCAATAGGTGTGTATTTATGCGGTTTAATGTATGAAATAGGCTTAAGATATATGCTTGGATTATCAGCTCTACTTATGATCTTTCAAATAAGTTTGGCATATTATTTGATATATTTACGAAAAAGAGAAAAAATTAATATAGAGGTAAATAAAAATGAAAAAATTAGAAATTAAATGTGAAAAAGCTCACCAATATTTTTGGTGAGTTTTTTGTGACAATTTTTATAGTTTGAGAGTCACTTAATAGTCACTTTAAATGTTTATACTAAATACAACATATTTAAGGAGGAAGAAAAATGGAAATATTAAAAGTTGAAAATTTATGCAAAACATATGGAAAGGGAGAAAATACAGTTAAAGCTGTAGATGATCTTTCTTTTTCTGTTGAAAGGGGAGAATTTGTTGCAATTATAGGAGCTAGTGGAAGTGGAAAATCTACTTTATTGCATTTAATTGGTGGTGTGGATAGACCAACTTCCGGAAAAGTGTATATAGATGGTAAAGACATTTATACCTTAAATGATGATAATCTTGCTATTTTTAGAAGAAGGCAGGTAGGACTTATCTATCAATTTTATAATTTAATACCTGTATTGAATGTTGTAGAAAACATTACATTACCTACAAAACTTGATGGAAGAGAAGTTAATAATAAAAGACTTAATGAATTATTAATAACTTTAGGACTAGAAAGAAGAAGTTTTAACTTGCCAAACCAATTGTCTGGAGGACAACAACAACGTGTTTCTATTGGTAGAGCTATGATGAATGAACCTGCATTAATGCTTGCAGATGAACCAACAGGTAACTTAGATTCTAAAGCAAGCGATGAAATAATTTCATTATTACGACTTTCAAATAAAAAATATAATCAAACAGTTATTATAATAACCCACGATGAAAAAATAGCCTTAGAGGCAGATAGAATTATTACAATAGATGATGGAAAAATAATAAAAGATGAAAGGAATGGAAAATAATGAAAGTTTTAAATGAACTAAGTATAAAAGACTTAAAGCTAAACAAAAAAAGGTCAATAGTAATTATAATTGGAATAATATTATCAACTGCTTTAATATGTGGAGTTGCAGGTTTAGTAACAAGCTTTCAAAAAACTTTTGTAGAAACTTCAAAAAGAAATTCTGGAAATTATCATACAATTTTTTACGATGTACCTAAAGATGAGCTAAAATATATAGAAGAAAATAGGGGAGTTGAAAACTATTATTTATCTGAAGAACTTGGATTTAGCTACATACCAAATGCAAAGGTTACAACTGATGAAGAAAAGCCGTATGTTAATATTATTTCAATGGATGATAACTTTTTAAAAAATATGGCAATAGATATAAAAGAGGGAAGACTACCTGAAAATGATTCAGAGCTTGCAATTTCAACAAGAATAAACGAAAAATATAAAACAAATTTTAAAGTTGGAGACACTATAACATTAGATGTAGGAGAATTACAATTAGAAGATGGCACAAAATTAAATAAACATAATTCTTATTTAAACAATACAGGTGAAAATGAAGAAATTCAACAAGAGGAAATTATAAATTCCAAAGTAAAAACTTATAAAATTGTAGGAATAATTGAAAGGCCAGAAACTTGTATTGAACCTATGGAGGCTCCATGGTTCACAGTTCTTACAAAAATGCAAAAAATAGAAAATAAATCTAATATAGCTGTTTTATATACAAATCCTTATGATTATGTTAAAAATACAGAAAATATAAATAAAATGGAAAAAAACGAAAATAATACAGAACCACAATATACTTTTGGAGGATTACGAAACAAATATAAAAGTTATAAATATGATATAAAAATAAACTCTGAATTATTAGCATATGAAGGTGCAAATTTAAGCGATGAAACTTTAAAATTAATATATGGCCTGGGAGCATTTATAATGGCTATAGTATTGGTTTCAAGTGTGTTTGTAATACGAAATGGATTTGCAATTTCAATTACAGAAAGGTTAAAGCAATATGGTATGCTTTCAAGCATAGGAGCAACAAAAAAGCAAATAAAGAAAAGTGTGTATTTTGAAGGCTTTATTTTAGGAATAATAGGGATTCCTTTAGGAATTTTAAGCGGAATTTTGGCAATTTATATTTTAGTGCAAGTTGTAAATTATATCTTAAAAGACTTTGTTACAAATAGTTCTTTGCTAACATATAGTATATCTTGGAGTGCTATTATAGTTAGTATTGTTGTTGCAACTATAACAATATGGCTATCATGTAAAAAATCTGCAAAAAAGGCATCAAAAGTAACTCCTATTGAAGCTATAAGAAGTTCAGAAGATGTAAAACTAAAAGCTAAAAAAATAAAATGTCCTAAAATAATAACAAAAATATTTAAAACAGGAGGAGAAATTGCATATAAAAACTTAAAAAGAAGTAAGAAAAAGTACAGAACAACAGTTATTTCAATAATTGTAAGTGTTGTAATATTTATTGCAATATCAAGCTTTATAGAATATGGATTTAAAATGTCAAGTGCATATTATACAGAAATTGACTATGACTATGTTGTTTATTGCAACAATAATGTATCTCCAGAAGATAAAGAAGAATATTTAAAAGAAAAAGAAAAAAATACTAAAATATTATCAGATATATCTAATTTAGCAGATGTTGATGAATATTCAATAAATAAATATAATTCATTGGAAATTCCTATGGATGACAAACACAAAGCAGAATTAACTGAATATGGAAAATATATAAAAGAACATTATTTAGCTAATGTAGAAATTGACACTGTGAACATTGTATCACTTAGTAAAGATGAGTATAATAGATACTTAAAAAAGATAGGCGGAAATTATGATAGCTACAAAGATGGAGCAATATTAGTAGATAATAATATAAATACTGTTGAAAATGGAAAAAAAGCACAAGGAAGTATGTATAACTGGAAAAAAGGAGATACAATACAGGGAAAAATAAATAATAAAGATTACAGTATAAAAATAATAAATAAAACAGAAGAAACAGTAAAAGGTATAAACAATTTGTATAATACAGAAGCCACATTAATTGTAAGTGATGAATGGTTAGAAAAAAATATTGGAGATTATGAAACAATTTCAATGTATGCAAAAACAAAAGATGCTGAAAAATTAGATGAAGAAATAGAACAATACAAACAAGAAAAAAATATAGAAGATAGTGAAATTAGAATTTTTAATATTCAGGAAAATGCAAGAGCTCAAAATGCAGTAGTACTTGTTATATCAATATTCTTATATGGATTTATAGGTGTAATTACTTTAATAGGAGTTACTAATATATTTAATACTATAACTACAAATATGAATTTAAGAAAAAAAGAATTTGCAATGTTAAAATCAATAGGAATGACCAAAAAAGAATTTAATAGAATGATAAGATTAGAAAGTATTTTCTATGGAGTTAAATCTTTAATAATTGGAATACCAATAGGAATATTGCTTTCATACGGAATGTATAATGTATTTAAAGATAATATGCAAATGAGCTATAACTTACCATTAAAAGCAATTATAATATCAATTATATTTGTTTCAATTATAATAGGAATTATAATGAAATATTCTATGAGCAAAATAAATAAACAAAATATAATTGAAACAATTAGAAATGATAATATTTAATTGCGTTTAACATAGTTGTATGTTATACATCTTTATGTAACTTTTACTTATGTAGAATAAAAGGAGGTCATATTATGATAGGACGTTTTTTACGGATAATTTTTTATGAGTATATAACAGATGGTCCAATTTACAATAGCCGAAAAATTGAAGGCAGTTACTCGAAAAAAGATAGCATTACAATCTATGATTCCAAATATGAGGTAACAGCATTTCGCAAAAATGGAGATATTAAAGTTAATTGCGAAAAGAATAAAATTGATAATTTTTTATCAATTGCTTTAATAATCATTTTTGTGATACAAATGCTTAAGGCATTTGTAATTAAGGAGTATGTTGATTGCAATACGATTTTTTCATATCTGTACTTAATACCATGTCTTATTTATGCAATATGCTTAATAACGGAAATAATAGATGTAAAGAAATCCGGCATAGAGCTTGCAAGAAATCATGGGGCAGAACATATGGTTATGGCAGCATACATAGAAACAAAAGAAATTCCAACAGTTAATGAAGCCAAAAAATATTCAAGGATAAGCAAAGAATGCGGTGGATGTATTCTCACAAGTTTCATTGTAGTTCAAATAATAGGTTTTATAGTTTATAAATTTTTTGGTTATCAAATAAACGAGTTTATCTTGTTTTTTGCTCCACTAATTTTATGCAATAATTTTCCTTTAAATCTACCAGGAAAATTATTACAATTTTTAGTTACTACAAAAGAACCGAAGGATAGCAACATTGAACTTGCAATTGCTGCAATGAATCATCTTAAACAGAAGTTATAAAAAATTTAGGAAATATGATTTCAAAAAAGAATTGTAATTCATACAAATATTAGCGTCAAACGTTGTAGTGGTCGGCACCCTTAGGGCGACCCGCTTGAATTTTTATGGTAGAATTATAATAAAAAATTATAAAATTTCTTGACTTGGAGTTAACTTTAAGTGATATATAATAAACAGATAGGAGGAATAAACATATGTTAAAAGTTTTAAGTAAAATTAATGAACCAAATGATTTAAAAGGTTTAACGATTGATGAGCTAAATATTTTAGCAGAAGAAATAAGAGAGGGGTTATTTAACAGATTAACAAAAATTGGTGGACATTTTGAACCAAATTTTGGATTTGTAGAAGCAACAATCGCAATGCATTAATTGTATATTATTCATATACAGGAAATACAAAGATGATTGCAGAAAGTATTCAAAAGAAATTAAATAGAAAAATTAAATGAATAGGCAACCAGTGGTTGTCTTTTTTTATAATAAAATCTTTTATTTTTATATCAAACAACTGTTTACAACAGAACAAAAGTGTGGTATATTAAATATGCAGGAGGTGTGCATATGAATAAAATATATGCTGCAATAGATTTAAAATCTTTTTATGCTTCGGTTGAATGTAGAGAAAGAGGATTAGATCCATTAACCACAAACCTTGTTGTAGCAGATAATTCTCGAACAGAAAAAACCATATGCTTAGCAGTTTCTCCTAGTTTAAAAGCATATGGCATTCCTGGCAGAGCAAGATTATTCGAGGTTATACAAAGAGTAAATGTTGTAAATAATGGTAGAAAATTAAAAGCTACTAATCATTGCTTTAATGGAAAATCCTTTAACGATATAGAATTAAAACAAAATAAAAACTTAGAATTAGATTATATAATTGCTCCTCCTAGAATGGGACTTTATATGAAATATAGCACTCAAATATATAATATTTACTTAAAATATATTTCTCCAGAAGATATATTTCCATATTCAATAGATGAGGTATTTTGCGATTTAACAAATTACTTAAACACCTATAAAATGACAGCAAAAGAATTAGTAACTACAATGATTAGAGATGTATATAAAACTACTGGCATAACTGCTACTGCCGGAATTGGTACAAATTTGTTTTTAAGCAAAATAGCAATGGATATTGAGGCAAAACATACTGCTCCTGATAAATATGGTGTACGAATTGCACAATTAGATGAAATGTCTTTTAGAAGAAAGTTGTGGAATCATAAACCTATTACAGATTTCTGGAGAGTGGGAAAAGGCTATGCAAAAAAACTAGAAGAACATAGAATGTATACAATGGGAGATGTGGCAAGGTGTTCGATAAATAATGAAGAATTATTATATAAGTTATTTGGAGTAAATGCAGAATTACTCATTGACCATAGTTGGGGATGGGAAAATGCAACAATTAAAAGCATAAAAGAATGTAAACCAGCAACTAAAAGTATCACATCTGGCCAAGTTATGCATTGTCCATATAATTACGAAAAAACGAAATTAATAATAAAAGAAATGGTGGATTTACTAGTATTAGAAATGGTAGAAAAACAATATGTAACAGATATGCTTGTACTCCATATAGAATATGATATTGAAAATTTAAATAATCCAAATTTAAAAGAAAATTATAAGGGCGAAATAAAAATAGATAGATATGGAAGAAGTGTTCCTAAACCGGCACACGGAACATTTAGGCTAGAAAATAAAACATCTTCTACACGAATTATAAGTGATGGGTTTCAAAAACTTTACGATAGTATAATAGATAAAAATATGCTTATAAGAAAAATTAATTTAACAGTCGGAAATTTATCTAATGAAGATGAGAATTCTCAAAAAAATTGCTATGAACAAGTAAATTTATTTACAAATTATGAGGAAACTAAAAAAGAAAATGAAAAATTACAAAAAGAAAAAGAAATACAAAAAACAATTATAGAATTAAAACATAAATATGGTAAAAACTCAATAATTAAAGCAATGAATTTAGAAGAAGGTGGAACAACAATAGAAAGAAACAAACAAATTGGAGGACATAAAGAATAGGAGGATACTATGAATAATGAACATAAATACGATGACATTATTAATTTAGAACATCATATATCAAAAAAACATAAACAAATGAGTTTAGAAAATAGGTCTGCACAATTTGCCCCATTTGCAGCCTTAATAGGCTATGACGATGCTGTTAAAGAAACTGATAGAATAACAGATTCAAAAATATTTATCGATAATGGAATTAAAGAAATTATAAATAAAACAATACAAAAAATAAAAAATAATTTAAACAAACATGTACAAATAAAAGTAACATATTTCGTACCAGACAAATTAAAATGTGGCGGAAAATATCAAACAGAACTAGGAATAGTAGCAAAAATAAATGAATATTCCAAAATAATAAAATTAGAATCTGGCACTGAAATTCCTATTGAAGAAATAATAGAACTAGAAATATAAAAAAATGTATAGACAAATATTTGTTCTTATTGTAAAATATAACCAATAGTTCAAAAATGAAATATATGTAGTAATTTATAAAGTAATAAATGTAATAGGAACTAAATTTTATAAAAAGGATGTGTTCTTATGAATGAAAAAAAACGAAATTATATTATTTGAAAATCAAGGAGTAAAATTAGAAGTAAATTTAAAAGATTATATGTTAAAAGGATATGCTGTAAATCAAAAAAGATTAGAGTATTTAGAAAAAACTGTAAAATTAATAGATATTGCTAATCGTATTGATGAAAGAAGGTTACAAATATATGGAGAATGTAAAAAGATGTAAATGGTGTAATTTGAAAAATCCAGTGTATGTTAAGTATCATGATGAAGAATGGGGAAGGCCTAATTTTGATGAAAAATATTTATTTGAAATGCTAATATTAGAATCCTTCCAAGCAGGACTATCTTGGGAATGTGTTTTAAATAAACGTAAAGATTTTAAAGAAGCATATAATAACTTTAATATAGATAAAATATGTAAATACGATGATAAAAAAATTAAAGAATTATTATCAAATGAAAAATTAATAAGAAATAAACTTAAAATAAATGCAAGCATAAACAATTCAAAAATTTTTAAGAAAATACAAAATGAATATGGTTCATTCTATAATTATTTAAAAACATTTACAAACGATACTATAGTTTATGAGATAAATAAAACAACCTCACCATTGTCAGATTCAATTTCAAAAGATTTAAAAAGAAGAGGAATGAAATTTGTTGGATCAACAATTATATATTCATATTTACAAGCAATAGGAGTTATATATTCGCATGATGAAGAATGTTTTATGAAATTTAAAAATACTTAATTAATGTAGATAACATAATGTTAATTTTAAAAATGATGAAAATAATGTGATTGAAAAATAATTTTACTAATGATATAATACAAAACAGTGAAAAGAGTAATTAACATAGAAGTAGAAATTATTATAAATACACAAGAAAAGGAGATAAATTGAAGTGCCAAGCCTAACAATACATATAGCAATAGCTAAAGAATATTATAAGAAAAATAAATTAAAAATAGATAATTACGACGATTTTATATCAGGAACGATAGCACCTGATATAATAAATAAAAATAAAAACATTTCACATTATGGAATTTGGAATAAACACAATGCATATATAGATTTTGAGAAATTTTTAAATGATGAAAAGGTAGATTTGTTAACAAGCTATTGGAAAGGTTATTTTTTGCACTTAATAGTAGATTATTATTTTTACAATTATGCTTTTAAAGAAGAGCATGCTAATGCTATAAATTCAAACGATACTTTATATAATGATTATTACTTTTTAAATTATGATTTAATAAAAGATTACGATTTACAAATTAGAGATAATATAAAAAAATTTATGATACCCAAAAAAGGTAAGTGTAAATATCTTGATTATGAAAAAATAAAAAAATTTATTTCAAATATATCAAATAAAAAAATTGAGAATTATATTTATAATCTACAAACGAAGGAAAATTATTAATTTATATGTAGAAATATTAACAAATAAATTTCATACAATATATGACAAGATAAAATAATATATTGATTATACATTGTAATAAAAATACATCAATTTATATTTTATGGAAAAAAATAAAAAGAGAAAGAAGAAAAATTATGAAAAATAAGATTATTTCAATTTTGTCAAATGCTGCAAAATTTAACGAAAATATTGAAATGGAAAAAATAAACAGAATTAAAAATATAAAAAAAGATGTTGTAACTAAAGCTGATATGGAAATAGGTAACTTTATAATAAATTCATTTCTTAAGGATAATTTGAAAATATTAATAGAAAGCGAAGAATATGGAAAACAAAGAAACTTTGAAAATTCTACTGAAGATTATTATATTGTAATAGATGATATAGATGGTTCTAATAACTTAAGAGTTGGAAAAGGTTTATTACCTTATTGTTCTATGATTGTAATATTTCAAAGTAGCAATAATAAAAAATACAAATTTTCAGATTATAAATATGCAGCTTGCATAGAATATACTTCTAAAAAAATTTTCTATACAGAAAAAGGGTTAGGAACTGTTGAAATATATGATATAAATGGAAGAAAAATAATGGATTCTATTCATAATGTTCAAGATAATTATAAATTAGCACTTACCTTAAGTACAGATATTTTATCATCTACAAGAGGAGGAAAAGTAGGATATAGCGAATTAAACGATATATATATTTCTGAAAAACCATCTGAATTAGATGCTGTATATAAAAAATATGCAACTGTGGATTCAGGATGTAGTGTTTTTGAATATGCAATGGTTGGAATGAAAATTAGAAATGGCTATGTTTCCAAAGGAAAGAAAATGCATGAATTGCCATTGCTATATGCATTCTCAAAAGAAAATGGACAAGAAATGTGCGATTTTAGTGGTAATTCATATGATTCTATAGAATATGAATTTTCTGCAACTGATAAGGAAGTAGTTTCAGGAAATAAAGAAATAGTAAAAGATATTTGTAAATTAATAGATTCTCAAAGAAAATTTGATAATACATAAATAGCTAGTAAAGCCGTTAAGGCTAGTAGTTACAAGAACTTGTGGGTAGGACCTTGATAAGGGTTCTATTATTTTGCTCCTATCTCTTATTGCACAAAACTTTGATAATACAAACCAAAAACTTGTTTTGAATTTCTAAAATTTTTATAAAAAATTCACTTAAACAATATATAAAATGTGAAATTAAGTTTAATATTAGATGCTAAAAACGTGAAGTTTAATTGATTTATATTGAAATATTATGTAAAATGTGTTAATATATAACTATCACTTTTGTAAATACAACATTTAAAGGAGGTTTTTTTATGAATTTAAGAAAACAATTAAGAGTTGAGTTAAGAGAACATGAACAATTAGAAAAGGAAAAACGTAAGGAGGAAGAAAAAAAGCTAATTCGGTCACCAGAAGATTGGAATATAATTGAGAAGTATATTAGCAATTTGTTAATTGAACTTTCTTCTAAACCTTATAGAAAAATAGGTTTTAGAAGAAGAAAATTTATTAGTATAGATCTCGGTTCTCCTTGTATGTTATGTCCAACAGATAATGCTAATAAAGATATCATTCTAGAAAATGGCTCTAAATTACATATTACACATAAAGATATGCAAAGATTCTGTAAACAGCATAAACTTAAATTAAAATATCTTCTAGATAAGAATTATGACTTTGCATTTTCAAACAGGTATATAGAAGGTAAAATTTTTACTTATCTTATTGGAGTATAAGAAATTTCAACTTCAATAGATAATATTTAATTAACTCAGACTAAAAGAGATGGTAGTACCATCTCTTTTAACATACTTATAAATAGAATGAAGAACAATAAATAATAATTACTATACGTAGAAAAATCAATAGGTAATAGGGAAATAGGCTATTTTAGGGAAAATAGAAATTTAGAATAAATTTTAAAACTAAAAAACAAGAACATAAAGAAATTTTTTAATAATCTTAAAATATATAAAATAAAAAATTTTCAATAAGTAAAAAATAAAATTTTGAATTTAAAATTATAAGAGTTTCTATAATTAAATTTTAAACAATTAAAAATTTTAAAATTTTGTATATGTAATTTTTCAAAAACGAACATTTGTTGAAATTGTTTGTAAATAAATTTTTGCATTATAAATTAATAACTTTTTTGTATAATCATTATATAATTTTAGATTACAAATCCATAATATAATTTTATATTTTAGATACGTCAAAATCGATTTTAAGACATTTTAATATTTTATTTAACAAGTTATATGTTTTAAATTAGATGTGTAAATTAAAAAAGCTAGTGTTTATTATATAATTTAAGTAGAAATGCTGATTTTCAGGCATTTATTAAAAATGCTCAAAAATGGCTAAAAAAGCGATGCACGAGAATCGATTTTAAGCCGTTTTTATAAAAAGGTAATATAACTTGTTGTCTAAAAAATTAAGCAAAATACTGAAATATAAAGAAATAGCAAAATTTTGGAGAGAGGACCATTTTGCATGGTTCTATATTTTACTCCTACTCCTTTTTGCGCAAAACTTTGATACCCGGAACTTTTTATATTAAAATAAAAAAGAAGAAAAAATATAAACTATAAATTTTTCGAAAAGTATAGACAAATATAAGATAATAAATGAAATTAAATTAAGCATAATGTATTGGCAAATTATGTAAATATGCTATAATATTAGATGTAAATAATTAAAAGTAGCAAATTGTGAAAACTTTAATACATCAAAAGGAGGAAACAGTATGAGTAAAATAACAGGCAAAGCAGAAGGCATTATTGAACGTCGGCGGGTGTTAGTCAAAAGACTACGATGTTTACAAAGAATATTAGATGTTTTCGAATCGTCTGATGACTTAAACTTACTGATTTGGCAAGTAAGTTTAGTAAGAAATCCAGCTGATGATTCCGCAAAATGTTATGTCGCTTTCGGAACGGAAAGCGATTCAATTCACTTCAATAGTAATAATCTTCTGACTGATGAATATATTAGGTTAGAAGAATCAAATTCTATAATTTTGGCAATGAATAAAGTAGATGAGATTGTAAATGGAGAAATAATGAAAGATATATATAATTATTTGAAAAAAATCCATTAAAAAATTTCAGTATTGAATATGAGAACAACAGTTTTACGATGAAAATGAAGGAAAAAGCAATTTGTGAAAAAGATGAATCGGAATAATATGATTCTTGCTCAAAAATTAAAAGAAGTACATTTTAAAAGACTAGAATTATAATCCAAAAAATCCTTATAGTTTTAATAATCATTTAAACTATAAGGATTTTTTTACAGATAAATCTTTTTACAAAATTGAATACAATGTATATATTCTACTCTGTATATCTTTTGAAAGCGAAGAATAAATAAATTTATCTGCTGAAGTACATGGTTCAATAACTCCCATCCTCTCTACTTTAAAAAGAATATTTAAAGAGGATCCATCATCAAATGGTATTATAGCCCGACAAACCTTTCCTTCAATTGGATATACTTTAGTATTACTTAGTGATGTTTTTGATTTTTTCATAGCAAATAGATATCCTTTCTCTAATATATGAAATTATAAGTTACATAAAAATTATAACATATAGTAATTAAAAATTCAATATAAGATTAATAATAATATTTCAATTTTGACAGAAAAAGGAAAGGTAGGAGGGAGAGGCAATTTTGAAAAAATAAAGATTTAATAATTAAATAAAAAAATAAAATTTCTAAACTAATTCAAAAAAAATCCTACAAAAATTTTGAGAATATCTATTGAATATTTTATTATAAAAAATCCAATCGAACGATTGAACAATTAAACGATAATAAAATGAAACAAAAATGATAGATATATGGATGAAAGTGAACATATAAAATTTAAAGAAAATGATACCAAAAATATTTGCATTATTTATATATAAATATCATATAATATTA
>JABLTO010189282.1_pt1 | contig 16365 bp, 17 predicted proteins | sample 7160091 | NCBI WGS metagenome assembly JABLTO01 (sample SAMN14651225, study PRJNA627086) | human gut metagenome | isolation source: feces | host: Homo sapiens
GAATAAAAGGTTGTAGCCAATCCTCATACCTCTAAGCTAAATTCCAATAATAAATATGGAGTTAAGGAAAGTCGGCAATCATTAGAATCAAAAATATCTGATAAGTATGAAGTGGTTAATTCTAAGAATAAAAAAGTAGGTAAAAGTAAAGGGATAATGTCCAAGGTTGATACTACGATTAGCCTTTTAAAAGTAAATAATAATGATGAAACCTCTGAATTAACGTCAGATATTAAAGAAACTAGCATAAATTTTTATGAAAGTAGTAGGAAAACTTATCAAGGATTAAATTCGTTCAAGCAATTTGTTTCTTCATCAAAAGGAAATAGTAAAACTATTTTTAAGTCAGCTATTACAGGAAGTCACTACCTTACAAAGTCAGCAGTTAAGGCTAGTAAAAATGAATTGCAAAATATAATCGAAGAAGATCATGGAAATCTTGAATATAAGGTGAAAACGAATGTAAATGTGACGTATCATAGAGGGAAAGATGTTGTTCGATATGCAAAAGAATTTCATAACTTAAAAAGAGGTAGCAGTTTATCTAAAAGTAGTTTCGTTCAACGTATGTTGGAAATTAGAAAAAAAAATCAGCTAAGAAAAAATTATAAAATAAAACAGATTATTTCACAGTCAGTATCACCAAGTATAAAATCAGTATTAACAAAAAAAGGACTAGAAAAAATGACAATATCTATCATGTCAAATCCAGTCCTTTTTTTAATAGGTATTGTTTTAGCTTTAATATTAGTTGTTATTCCTATTTGTTTTTCCGGATTTTCTAGTCCTATGGGAGCAATTATCCAATCTGATGAAAAACAAATTAGTGAGTTTCATTTATATGTGTCACAGTTAGATCAAGATTTTCAAAATGAAATTAGAAGTCAAATAGATGGTACGACAAATTTGCAGATTATTTATGACTTTTCTAATTTGAATACTAATTCATATGATTTATTAGCGTACTTTTCTAGTAAATATCTTGATTTTAAATTAGATGATATTAAAGATGAAATAAAACAATTTCATCATGAACTTTATACGGTGAAAAAAGATTTTATTAATAGTGAACTTTATGTATCTATTGAAAGTATTAGTGTGAATGATTATTTAACTTTAAATAAAGACACGTTGTTTAATGCAGGAGAATATGAACTTTATTTACTGTATTTAGAATACGGATTAACTATTTATTCTAGTGAATTAGCTCCACCGTATGATGGTACTTATTATTATTCATCCAAATTTGGTTATAGAATAAATCCAACAACAGGAGAGCAATTAGAATTTCATACAGGGTTAGATATTCCTAAGCCTTTAGGAACACCAATAAAAGCCTGTATGAGTGGTATAGTCACTAGAGTAGCTTACGATCCTAATGGTTATGGAAATTATCTTATTATACAAGATGGAAATAGAGAAACTTTATATGCCCATTGTGAAGAAGTTTTGGTTAAAGTCGGTCAAACAATAAGAGTAGGTGATAAGATTGCACTTACAGGCTCAACTGGAAGATCAACAGGCCCTCATTTGCATTTAGAATATAAAAAAGATGGAGTACGATTAGATCCGGAACTTTATTTACCAAAAATAGATTAGGAGAAATTTAAAATGAGTAAAATTTTAGAATTAGAAACTTTAATAAAAAAAGATGAAGAAAAAATTGAAGCTTTAAAGAAAAGAATCGCCAATCGCCAAAAAAAAATTGAAGAATTAAAATCAACTGAATATTTAGGGATTTTAAATGAATTAAATTTCAGTCATGAGGAAGTTAAAGAATTTTTAATGTCATTAAAAGCAGAACAAGAATCAGAACAGGAGAAAGATTCAGATGTCGTGGAAGTTTCGTAAACGAGTAAGGTTAGGGAAAAGAACTTATCTCAATGTGAGTAAAACAGGAATTAGCTTTAGTCAAAAAATCGGTCAAGTCATCACGATTAATAGTCGTGGGTACTTGACTTTTTCTATTCCTAAAACAGGTTTAAGTTATACGTTAAGATTATATAAACCAAAGAAATCTAGAGGAAATAATTAACTTTATTTTTTATTTACTCAAAAGGAGATTTTTATAACATGAAACAATTGATTATTGCAGAAAAGCCTAGTGTAGCGATAGATATTGCAAAAGCAATCGGACAATTTGAAACTAAAGATGGTTATTTAGAAAATAGTGATTATGTAGTGACGTGGTGTTACGGTCATTTAATTACAAATGCTATGATGGCAGATTATGACGAATCGCTGAAAGCATGGGATTTAGATACGTTACCTTTTATTCCTCAAAAGTGGAAAACAAAAATTATTGAAAACTCAAAATCTCAATTTTACAATGTGAAAAAATTAATAGAGCGTTCAGATGTTAGTACCTTAATTTGTGGTACTGATGGAGGACGAGAGGGTGAATTAATCTTTTGGCTTATTTATGAGTATATTCACTGTCAAAAGCCAGTTAAACGTTTATGGATTTCTTCATTTGAAGATTCAGTTGTTCGTGAGGGAATGGCGAATTTACTTGATGGATCAGAGAAAAAATTATTATTAGAATCAGCTAAGTGTCGTTCACAAGCTGATTTTTTAGTTGGAATTAATAGTACACGACTTTTTACTATAAAGTACGGTAATGGTAATGTTTTAAATGTGGGGCGAGTGCAATCCCCCACTATTAATATGATTTCTAAAAGAGATAAAGAAATCATTAGTTTTATTCCTAAAGATTATTACATTGTGAAACTGATTTTAGATAGTTTTGAGGCTAGTTTAAGGCTTGATGATAAAAGTATTGCAGAACAAATTAAAAACTCTTATACGAGCTTAAATGCGGTTGTACGACAAATTGAAACAAAGGATAATGTAAAAAAAGCACCACAACTCTATGATTTAACTGCTTTACAAAAAGTATCAAATAGATTATTTGGTTATTCTGCTCAACAAACATTAGATATTGTTCAAAAATTGTATGAAAATAAATTAATGACTTATCCTCGTACAGATTCAAAATTTGTGAGTTCATCACAAAAAGAGTTAATCACTTCTTTAATATCCTCACTAAAAGAGATTCAACCAGTGCCATTAAGTCATGATTATAAAGAAAATAAAATAAATATAGATAGTGTCATTGATGATTCACAAGTTACGGATCATCACGCTATCTTAGTTACTGAAACAGGGATTAAGCATGATTGGGCTACATTAAGTGAATCAGAACGAAAGATTATGACATTAGTTGCTTATCAGATGTTAAGTGCAACATACTCCCCTTATATGTATCAATCAACTAAAGTAACTATCGGTGTAGATTGCTATGAATTTGAAGCGAAAACACAAAATTTAATTGACTTAGGGTATCGTGCATTAGAGATAAAGTGTCGAGAGATTTTAAAAATTAATAAAAAAGAAAAAGGAGAAATTTTACTTCCTCTTTTAACTGAAAATCAAGAATTAAAGATAAATGACATTAAAATTGAATCTAAGAAAACCACTCCACCACAACATTTTACTGATGAAACATTACTTGAAGCTATGGAGAAATGTCAGATTGAAGATAATAAAGAATTATCAGCTATTTTAAAATCAGTAAAAGGAATTGGGCGATCATCTACTCGTGCCAATATCATTGAAACGATTATTAGAAGTGGGTTTGTTCAACGTGAAAAGAATTATTTAATAGCAACTGAAAAAGCACATAAATTGATGTCTATTCTCCCCCCTCTTTTAACAAGTGCTAAAATGACAGCCGAGTGGGAAGAAAAATTGGATCAAATCGAACGTGGAGAGTTATCTTCACAACAATTTATGAATGAGATTGAATCATTTGTTACAGAAGTTGTAAATCAAGAAAAATCAACTGTTGCAACGTTCCAATTTGAAAATAATAAACCCCAAAAAGAAGAAATCGGTAAGTGTCCTAATTGCCAAAGTCCAGTACATGAGAGCGATAAAAATTTCTACTGTTCAAATAGAGAGTGTTCATTTGCCTTATGGAAAGAGAATAAATTTTTTGAAAGTCAAGGTAAAAAAATTACTAAGACAATCGCAAAATCTTTTTTAAATAAAGGCGAGGTTCTTGTTAAAGGATTAAAAAGTCAAAAAACAGGAAAAGAATATGACGCTATTATTAAAGTAGATTTTAATGATAAATACCCTAAATTCTCATTAGAATTTCCTAAAACTAATAAAAAGTAGAGGTTAATTATGAGAAAAAAGAAAAAAAATAATAGATTATTTACTTTAGGTATATTTATTTTTTGTTTTATTAGTTTTTTAAATACTTATAAAGATTTCAAAGAGCATTTATTAAAATCTAGTGTTGGAGATACAGTATTAGATGAATCAAATGAGATTAGTTTAGAAGAAGTTAGTTTGAAACGTGTTGTAGATGGAGATACATTGATCGTTACTAATTCAAATGGTGAGGATGTGAGAGTACGTTTAATTGGGATTGATACCCCAGAAAGCGTACATCCCGATCAAAGTAAAAATACACTTGATGGTGATATAGCTAGTGAGTACACTAAATCGCTACTTGAAGTAGGACAAATTCTATATTTAGAATATGACGTAGATCAACTGGACGTATATAATCGTACTTTAGCTTATGTTTGGCTTACCAATGATATAAATTTAAGTAATATTGAAAATATTTCAAATGATATGTTAAATGCTAAGTTAGTAGCTGATGGATATGCAGTGGCAAAACGATACGCTCCAAATACTAAATATGCGACTATTTTTGAATCTTTAGAGTAAGTTTGTAAAAGTGAGTATTAGTATACTATATATTCATCTTATGTTATAATTAAAGAAAAAAATGTCATAATTAGATTTTTTTTCTAAATAATAAGGTGATTTATTATGCAAGTGATTTATAATGAAACTGAATATACAGAATTTAATAATTATAATGAGTATGTACCATCACACCCAACTTTAAGTTGGAAAAAAATAATCTTAGACTTTTCAAAAAATGTTATATATCCGGCATTAATATTCTTATTTATTTTATTTGCTAGCGGAAAAAATCGTACTATTTCTGAATTTGATTTAAAATGGTTATGGGAATATATCTTATTATGTACGTTTTATTGTAATTTTTTTCGCATACTTAGTTTGGTGATATATTTATTATCACCAGTGACTTTTTTAATAAATCTATTAATGGTATTTATGGGGGCAGTTCCAATTACGATTTGGCGATTTATTAAAATGAATTTTTACATGGTATTAACAATTATTAGAGTGATTAGATTACTTTATTTTAAATATCAAATAAAAAATATGTAGCGTAGATTATCATATGCTACATATTTTTTTATTTATAAGAAAGGATTTTTTATGAAAAAACAAGAGCAGATTAAAAATAAAGTTCAACAAATTACAGAAGATTTAGATAAAGGGGTTAAAGAAGTATTTGAAACCGGAAAATTGAAAGAGTATTTGAATGTACTATCTAAATTTCATAAATATTCTTCGAGGAACAATCTTTTAATTTATCGACAAATGCCAAATGCTACAAAAGTTGCCGGGTTCGTAAGTTGGAAAAATGACTTTAATCGCCATGTAAAAAAAGGTGAAAGTGGAATTGCTATTTTAATTCCTACACCTTATAAGATAAAAGAGGAAATGACAAAGATTGATCCAAAAACTCAAAGACCAGTATTAGATAATAACGGAAATGAAGTGAAAGAAGAAGTAGAAATCGTCATTCCAAAATTTAAAGTTGGTTATGTTTTTGATGTATCACAGACAGATGGAGAACCTCTTCCAAGCATTGTTACAGGCTTACAAGGGGATATAGAGGGTTATGAAGATATGATACAGGCTTTGACAAAAGTTTCAACTGTACCTATCAATTTTGAATCTATTCCGACAGGAGCAAAAGGTTATTATAGTTTCCAAGATAATAAAATTGCTATTCAAGTTGGAATGAGTGAAATTCAAACGATAAAAACTATGATTCATGAAATGGCTCATGCAGAGCTACATAGTAGTTTTCATGGTCGTCGCAAAGATAAGCGTACAAAGGAGGTTGAAGCTGAAAGTGTAGCTTATACGGTATCACAATATTTTGGAATAGATACATCTGATTATAGTTTTTCTTACGTTGGAAATTGGAGTTCAACACAAGAATTAGATGAATTAAAGGATTCATTAGAATTAATTCAGAAAAAATCTTCTGAATTAATTATTAAAATAGATGAAGTTTTACTTGAATTGAGTAAAGAAAAAGTTACTGATAAAGACATGGAAGTGACAAAGCCATCATTAAAAGAGAAATTGGCAAAGGCAAAGGATAAACAATTATCATTAGAAAAAACTAGAGAAAAAGCGATTAATAAAACTAAAGGAGAATTAGAACAAGTATGAGAAAAGAACAGTTAAATTTAGATCATTTATCTATGATTAAGTCATATTTGCAACCTCAAAAGTCAAAAGAGGTTATGTTAAATCAAATGATTCAAAGTAATTTATTTATGAATGGAAAAAAAGAATTTGATTATGAGAGTAAAATATTAACTGAATGTATTGAATTTATAAGAACTGTATCTATTGAAGAAATTCAGCAATTAGATTTTTCGGAGGTATTAGATGATGAAGAAGAAGTTGTTGAATGAAGCAAATAAGATTTATCAAAAAGCATTATTGGAAAATAAAGAACAATTAAAATATTTAATGGATCGAGGAATCACTTTAGAATCTATCAAAGAATTTGAGATAGGTTTTAGTGATTCTTTTTGTTTAAATGAATTAAAGACTAATCATCAAGAGGAATTAAAGTCATTAGGACTTTTAAATGAGAAAGGGGGTGAAAGAAATTGGAAACGAATTATGTTTCCAATTCGAGATTGTCGAGGGGAAATTTGTGGGTTTAATGGTAGGACAACAGATGTAAATAATGATGTTAAATATCTATTAAGTCCGGAATCTATGGGATTCTCTAAAACCAAAACCCTTTATAACTTACATAGGGCAAAACCATTTATAAGAGAATCGAAAGAGGTTCATCTGGTAGAGGGGATTTTAGATTTAATCGCTTATCATCAAAAAGGAATTTATAACGTTGTAGCAACGCTAGGAACTGCCTTAACTAAGGAACATATTGAAATGTTAGCTAGAGAGGGAGCAGAAAGGTTTGTTTTTGGCTATGATGGTGATTTTGCCGGATTTAAGGCCTCAATTACCAATGCACAATTTTTAAGTGCTACTATGCGAGAAAATAATCCTCAATATAAGCCAGTTGAAAATATTAAGTTTGCTATGTTTCCGGAGGGGAATGATCCATGTGAATGTCTTAAAAATGAAAATCTATTAACTGATATTGTTAATTCTCCAATCGACTATTACTCATATTGTAGAACAAAGTGTGAATCAGATCCGAAATATCAAAAGGTTTTTGAAAAAGTACAAAAAAATGAAAAAGTAAATGAAGAGATTAAGGATATTTCACCGAATCTTATTAAGCATTATTTATCACAATTAGATATTGTTGAAGTTATTAGTGACTATGTGAAATTAGAAAAAGCCGGAAAAAATTATAAAGGGTTATGTCCATTTCATGAAGAAAAAACATCTTCATTTGTGGTTTCACCGGATAAGCAAATTTATAAATGCTTTGGTTGTGGTGAGGGTGGAAATGCAATAAAATTTATTGCTAATATCGAAAATTTGAGCTTTAAACAAGCGATTTCTTTTTTAAAGGATAAATATCAATTACAAGATTATCAACCAACTAAAGAATCTATAAAAAGTCGATTAAGTCATGCAAATACAAAACTTCACCAACAAGTGAAAAATGGAAGATCTAATTATAAAAGGGAAGTGGAAAGATAATGAGTGGAAAAGAATCAGTGGTTAATGAAAGTAAAATTCAATTAAAAGATTGCGGTATATTATTACGTCATTTTGCTTTAGAAAGCATTAATACTGAACAAGAGATGTATTTTTGTGAGATTGAAGATTTTGAAGATTTATTAGAAGATGGAACAATGACTAAAGAAACTTGGGAAGAGTTTCAAAAAGACTTAGAAAAATTTAAGTTAGTTGAAAATGGTTATCTTGAGCTGCATACCGATTTTGAAAATTTTGAACAAGACAAAGATCAGATTGATTGTGTAATGACAGGGTATATGGATTTTTGGAAACAATTTGAATATGACCAAGTAATAAATTCTAGATTTCCAAATAAAAATTTTAGAAAAATCATTGTTGAGCAATTATTAGATCGCCATGATGGAACAACAGATATTTTTAAATCAGATTTAGAAGTATTGAAAAAAATTGAAGTTTTAAATTTAGAAAAACATAAATTGACAGATATAAAAGGAATTGAATATTTTGAATCGTTACGAAAGTTAGATGTTTCAAATAATCCGATTATTAATTTAGATGTATCTGATTTAATAGGATTAAAAGAGTTATACGCTTATGCTTGTCACATTCATAATTTAAAATTACCTAAGTCTGAAACCTTAGAAATTTTAGATGTAACTTTGAACAATTTAGAATCATTAGATTTAGAAAATCAATCCGTTTTAAGAGAATTATCTTGTAGTGAAAATGAATTAGATGATTTAGGAGTAGCTGATTGTCCATGTTTAGAAACTCTTTATTGCAATAATAACTTTATTTCAGAATTAGATTTATCTGAAAATAAGATATTGAAATACGTTGAAAGTGAAAATAATCATTTAGAATGTGTGACATTTTATTCTTTAGCTTCTATTTGTGATTTGAAATTGAATGGAAATCCGAATGTCAATGTTGAGGAAGTTAAAGTGATTGATCCAACCATTAAATTTTTAACAGAAGAACAAGTTCAGGCATTAATTGAAAGATACGATAATCATTCTTTGAAAGAATCTGATTATGGAAGTTTCTATTCTAAAGAGGGAGAACAATGGATAGGGATTGATAACACACATGGAAATGTTTTTATTGAGCCGTTTAATAATAAAGAGTATTGCATGGAGTGGCTTAATAATCTTGAGTTGCCAATTCCTTATGAAAGTATGAATGATTTATTTCCAGATGAGAATTTTAGAAAAGCTATTTTAATTGAAGTATTTGAACAAGATAAGTTAAGTGATAATACAACGTTAGTTTATGAACAGTTACCAGTGATTCAAGCACAGAAAGTTTTATTAATTCCAAACTCTCAAATCTACGATTTAACAGGAATTGAGCAGTTTACCTCATTAAAACATTTAGATGTGTCGTATAATCCGATTCAAACATTAAAGGGAGTGAATAGTGAATGTCGAAAAATTTATGCAAGTAGCACTCATTTGAATGAATTAAAAAATGAAGATATTCCAAAAGAGATTCAAACGTTAGATGTGTCTTTTTGTAATTTAAAAACATTAGATGTTTCAGAACGAGAAGAGTTACAATTTTTATTTAGTAGTCATAATCAATTAGAAGAATTAAATTTTAAAGGTTGTGACGAACTCATTTATTTAACGTGTCAAGATAACCTATTATATGACTTGCCAGTTCAAGAACTATCTAGTTTAGAACAATTAGATTGCCGAAATAATTTCCTTTCAACCTTAGAAGTGCCTGATAGTATGATATGGTTGGATTGTTCAACCAATCGATTAAGCGAATTACAGCTAAATCATTGTGAGGATTTAGAGCATTTAGAATGTGCTTTTAATAATTTACAGACTTTAGAAATTCAAGAATTAGAAAACTTAAAAAATATTGATTGTCGTGGGAATGACCGTTCACCACACGAATTACTTCATGATGGAAAGAGTATTAAAAATGAAAGAATTTCTATAAAAGAAAAGTTGCAAATGATTAAAGAAAGAAATTCACATGAAAATGATTTAACGAACATCACTAAAAAAGGAAAAGGTATGGAAATATAAACGTGAACCTAATAATTGTAGTTAGTTAAAAGAAATTTTTTAAGTTAGAGCCACCTAAAAAAGGTGGCTCTTTTTTTTGCCTAAAATCAATGTTTGAAAGAATAAAATAAATTGAAATTTAAAAATAAGGGTGGTAAGATAGGGAGGAAATAGGGAAAGCAGTAGAATAGCGAGAATTGAAAGTGGCTAGCCACTTTCGACAAAATGAAAATCGCAGATTTTCACTTTTGTTCACTTTTTGGGGTTCCCCCAATCCCCTAGTTTTTTAAAGATAGGAGTTTGAATGATGAAAAATCGTACAAGACCTAAACAGATGATGTTTAGGGTTACAGAAAAAGAAAAAGAAATGATATTGAATAATAGTGAAAAGTTAGGGTTTAAAAAATTTGAGAATTACGCTAGAAAGATGTTAATAGATGGATATGTAATTAACTTACAGTCGGCAGATGATAAAGACTTAAAGCAGTTAATGTCAGAAGTATCTCGTATCGGAAATAACATTAATCAGATTGCTAAAGGGATTAATTCTAATCACCGAGTTTATGAGAGTGATTTAAAAGAAATAAAAAACGGTCAAGACACGATTATTCGATTAGTCAGAGAATTGGTCCGTAATACGAATAAAATTAAACAATCATAAGAGGTTTAAATTTTTAAGGAGGGTAAGTCATGGCATATGTAAAGATGAAAGCAATTAAAGCAACTGTGAAAAAAGTCATGGACTATATTCTCCAAGAAGAAAAAGTCGGTGCAAAAAATTTAGTTTATGGACATGAGGTGACACCGGAATTTGCTGATTTGGAATTTGAAATGACGATTGAAAATTCTAAACGTGCGAAAGGTGATTATAGTAAAGTTGGAGGAAAAGAAAATTTAGCTTATCACTTAATTCAAAGTTTTAATCCAAAGGATAAAGTTAGTCCAGAGTTAGCTCATGAGATTGGAAAAAAATTAGCTGAACAATTTACAAAAGGTGATTATGAGTTCGTTGTATCTACTCATACAGACACAGATCATCTTCATAACCATATTGTGATTAATGCCTACTCTCATAAAACTTTAAATAAATTAAAAACGATTCCTTATAAAACGATAGCAGAGATTAAATCAATTAGTAATCAGTTATGTATTGAGAATGGATTAACTCCATCTAATATTCAACGAGGAACAAATACAAAGAATCGTTATCAAAATAAAACTCAACCGTATACTAAGCCGACTGGATTACGAGAACAGTTGAAACAAATATTAGATACGATTATTTCAAAATCTAAAACGATTGATGAATTTAAAGTGAATCTAACTGAACAAAAGATTGAGTTTAAGGAGGGCAAACAATGGTCTTTCAAATTACCTCATGCTAAACGTTTTATGAGGGGAGATACATTGGGTGAGGATTATACCCCTCAACGTATTAAAGAACGTTTAGGAGAGCCTTTAAATACGTTACAGGAGCAATCTACACAAAAGGTTACGATTCATGATAAGCCGATTCTATCAAATTTATTTAAACGTCAGAAACATCATGTTAAAGATACTAAGACAGATCAGACGATTAACTTTGAAAAGCGTTTATTCTATCAAGCACGTAAACAAAAGATTCAAGATGTTAAGACATTGGCTAATCAGCTATTATTTATCAGACAAGAAAATATTAAAACTATGTCAGACTTTGATCAGAAAATTAAAGATATTTGGAAAAATGGAAATCAAGTTAAAGATAATATTAAGCAGTTAGAAGTTAAGTATAATGAATTGAGTACGGTTTATAAAGAACTTGCGACCTATCAAGAGCATAAAGAAGTTTATGACAAATATCAAAAAATCAAGTTACGATTCAATAAGCAGAAATTCTATGATCGTCATATTGGAGAGATTAATCTTGCAGAGGGTTCATTGAATGTTTTATCAAGATATAACATTGATCCGAATACAGATTTATCAAAAGTTAAAGATTCTCTACAAGACATTAATAGTAAGTTACAACCATTGAAACGAGAATATAAAGCAATTAATAGTAAGATTGATAAGATTAAAGAAGTTAAAGAATATGCTGAAATGGTTAGTAGACAGAATCAAAGAGAGAATAGAAAAATTAATAGATTTAGTAATATTGAAAGATAGTGAGGTAATGAAATAATGAGTACCAATGACAATAAATATATTGAGTATTTTACTAAGTATAAAGGTGATGTGAAAGAGTTTTTATATAAAGATTCAAAATATATTTTTATTGTGGAATCACCACATAAAGAAGAATTGAAGAATCAATATGTAGTTGCTGGATCAAGTGGAAAATCTATTAGTAACGTATTGGGGTTTGGTGATGAAGCGTTGGGGACGTTACTGGATAAAAAGGAAATAAGTAATATTTCTGTTTTAAATGTTTCTCGTGTACCATTACAAAAAATTGATGAATTTGCGATTGAATATTCTGATTCAATAGAAGATTTGAATGTAGTTCGTGATAATCCTAAAGCTGTTACTAATCGTGACAACGAGAATATTAATGAGTTTGAGTGTTTAGTTTTAAAAGATTTTAAAGAAAGAATGGAGAACATACACTTTAATAGTGATGGTAAGATGATAATTGTTTGTGGTAGTTTTGCTGAATATTATTTTAAAAAGATAATTGAAGATATGGAATTAAAATGTGATATAAAGTATCTTCCTCACCCATCATATAAAAAATGGGAATTGATTATGAGATATAAAGAGGAAATGACAAATTTATATGCTGAATTTAATCTATCAAATTGAATGATATAATTTTAAAAATATGATAAACTATTTAGTGTAATGCATGATGTATTTCTATAAAAAAAGCTATTAAGTTATAATGAAAAGAGGTTGTAGACCTAATCTACAACCTCTTTTTTTATTGCCTTTTTTGTCGAACTTTGTCAGGATAAAGTTGTGCTTTTCCTAGTAGTTACATAAACGTGATTGTTGCTAATAAAAAAAGATGGGTTATTTCCTATCTTTTTTATTAGCAAGGGTTATGTTATAATGCTAAGTATTCCATTGAAAACCTACTTAAATAATATACTAATGCCTTATAGAATATTTTCTATAAGGTCTTTTTTTATTTTTAAAAATTGGTATAATAGATAGTAGTTAATAAAAACATACGGTTATCAAAAAATCCCCTTGATCCAATAGGAACAAGGGGATTTTTTGTGTTACAATATGGTCATATCATTTTAGTAATATAGAAAAGTTTCATTGCAACTAAAAACACCGTAATCCTTATTTGGATAAGGTGTTTTGAATTAATAATTAGAAGCACATATGGTAAAATTAAAGATAAGAAAGTGAGTGATATTTAATGCAAAAAGAATTATTTGTGATTAAGAATGAAGCGAATGAAGTTGTATTCAAATCAAACGATAGCAAATCATTAATTGACTATGTAAATGATGTTTTAAGCGCATCTTTTAACGTTAAAACTTCAATTCAAGAGTTGGAATCTATCTTATATAGTGAAAAAAAATTAACTTTACACGTTAAATAAATTAAAAAGCACGTTGATAACCATCAACGTGCTTTCGTTATGCGTTTTTTCGCGCTATAAGATGTTTTATAGCCATCATTATGATTTTATTTTTGGGGGGCCTATTCAACTTATCAACAAAATTGTCTAACACAGCGTTATAAAAAAAGACGTTGCTTTTGCAACATCTGATAAATAACAATGAATATGATTTTCAAATATATCAATTTTTTTAAATAATGGTGAATTAGCTTTATCAAATAAATCATATAATTCTACATCTACACCGTAGTCAAATTGATCTAAGTCGAGTTGATCGTAAGTTAAGATGAATGATTCTTGTCCATTTTTTAGAGCAAACTTCACTTCATTTTCAACAAAATCAATAATCTGTTTTTTATTTAGATCACTTAAATCGCAGTAATTAACTCCGATTGCTAGATTTAATTTCTTATTATATTTAAAAGATTGATAAAAAGCATATCCCATGCTAGATAGTCCGATAGCATAAATAGTAGATTGTAATAACATAATTTTCATTTCTCCTTTTTTCTTTACAGATTATAAAGAGATATGATAAAATTAAATTGCTAATATAAAATCACATATCTCTTGTAGATTTGATTTTTAAAGGATACTGTTACCGCAGTATCCTTTTTTTTTCGTTAATTATTCAACTTACCGAGTAATTTTTCTCTTGTTGCAGACGCTCCATTATTAGAGTTAGTGGTAGGTTCTTGAATTGTAGATGATTCTTCTTGATTTGAGAATGATGGTACGCTACCTTGCTCTAACTTTGTTGGAACAACTGAATGTAGTAAGTGTCTTATATAGGCCTCTACCGAGCGACCATCTTTATCAGCTAATTTTAATATTTGATGATACAATTCTTTATCTCTTTCGTAAAAAGTAACGTTTTGTCTTTTAGGAAATTTAATTTCTTTTGCCATAAGTATTTTATCCTTTCATGATGTGTGCATATTTTTTATAACCATTAACGTTAGCAGTTTGGCAATTTTCATGAATAACACCATTTGATGGTACTGCTAGATAATCGTTGATTTGAAGGCAACAACCACCAGTAAAAACTACTAAATCATAATTTTCATAAGCATATCCTTTTTGACTAATAATAGATGTGATTTCATTTGCTATATGTTTTTTTGAGTTTGTTAGTTCTTGTGAAAAATCCCATTCTTCGTTATATCTATTGATTTTATTTTTAGGAATAATTGTAACATCAGATTCTTTAAACACTTTCCCAGTATCACTATATTTAGCATTAATTCGCTCTAAATAGTCTTGAACAAGTGTCATTCCTCCAATATTAGCATGATCTTTGTTGGTGATATGTAGTCCATTTGTTTCGATTATATCCATTGTACCATGTCCAATATCTACAATTAAAAATTTACTCTCTTCTAATTCGGGAACGATATGTAAGTTTTCATCAACAATTAAGTCTAATAACGTTCCGACAGGCTCACAAAGGATTGTTACATCTTTTATCTCAAGCACACGAGCAACTTCTGAATCATTCTTTTTAATTTTAAGAATATGACTTCCTACCAGTTTATCTACAATATTCTTTTTAATAGTATCATTTCCATGATCTTTACAAGGAAGTCCAATCGTCAATGAAATATCGACTTTATCTGTTACTTTTGAAATTGCAATTAAACACTCTAATAAATATTGATCCGATCCATAACGTGAATTATTACGTCCTCCACTTGTAATTTCACCAACAGGATCAAGAACGTATTGATTTCCTTCAAACGTATAGATAGTTTCGTTAAATTGAGTTAGAACTGAAAACTCATTATGTCTGATTCTTCGTAATTTATTTTCATAACAAAGTGTTTCTTTGTTAGCTACCTTTATAAATCCATTTGCTAAATCTAAAGCGATTTGTTCTAAATTGCACATTTTATATCTCTCCAATTCTTTAATTCGACTTTATAACTATATTATACAGAATAAAATTTGGGAATACAAGAGTTTAACGTAAAATTGATGTAAAAAACACATCATTTTTTCTCATATTATACGTTGCAAATACTCATTATATGCGAAAAAGTATTGCATATTTGATGTTTTTTTAATGTTATAAATACAATTAAAATACATCAAATATACAAATAAAATACGTATAATTAACGTATTTTATTTGTTGATTATACAAAAAAGATACGCAAGCGGTTAATTTTTTGCAAAAAAATATATAGTGGGGGAGAGGTGAGGGGCAAAAATGCGAATTTTTACGAAATATTTTTTAGGCTCTATTCATAATGAAAAGTTCTAAAATCATATGCTATTAACAAAGTAATTCCGTTAATAGCAATTATAATGGGGGAGTTGTATCTTTATATAATAAAAGACATTATCGGCTGATAATGTCTTTTATTGTCTATTGAGTGTTTGAATCTTTATTTGTTTATTGTTGCTACTCCCATGTCTTTTCATAACACTTTAAAAAAGCGAAGAAACAGAATCCAATAACGTCCCCTTTACTTAAGAATGGAAACTCATATTCTAACAGTTTTTTAGTCGTATCCATCATTTTAGATGTTCGTATTGTAATCTGTTTCTTTTTTTCATACTTTAAATCAGTAGAAATCAAATTCAAATATTCATGCAATAAAGTTGATCCTTTTAATTGATTAATTCTGTTATAACAAGATAAGATAGCACAACTTTGGGTGTAGTGTCCCCCGATATAGCCAAAACGTTTTTCTAATTTTTTAAACTCTTTTAATAGTGATGGATAAGTCAAAACAGAGAGTTGAACTGAACCGTTTTCGAGATCATTGTATATTTGATCTATATTTTCAAGAATCTTATACGTTTGAGTTTCAAAATATAATGGATTTTCTTTTAGTGTCTTTTCTAATTCTTTTTCTTTTTTAGTTACACGTTTACGAGGTCTATCTTGCTTTTCTTTAGAGCCATCTACTTTATTAGGAGTATTAGTGTTAGCTGATGAATCTTTAGAGCCATCCA